>Ga0233435_1000118_pt1 | contig 107170 bp, 95 predicted proteins | sample SI_122_August201_3_FD_182735 | JGI IMG/M metagenome (GOLD analysis project Ga0233435, IMG submission 182735) | Seawater microbial communities from Saanich Inlet, British Columbia, Canada - SI_122_August2016_135_MG | ecosystem: Environmental > Aquatic > Marine > Inlet | place: Canada: British...
ATAGTTCGTTTTTAGTATTGTTTTGGGCTGATTCGATCTGTTCCCCCGTATGACCGAAGCGCCGTTGCCTATTTTGATAGGCAAAAATAGCCTCCCTCAAATAATCTTCGTTAAAGTCAGGCCACAGTACCGCACTATTAAAGAATTCGGTATAAGCCATTTGCCATAACATAAAATTACTAATTCTTTTTTCACCCCCGGTCCGTATAAACAAATCCGGGTCAGCAATCCCTGCCGTTGCCAAAGAGTCTTCAAACAACGCTTCAGTCACCTTAAGGTTACCGTCATTATTGGCAACCGCCTGTTGAATAAGTCTCTCAGCCGCCTGACAAATATCCCAACGACCGCCATAATTGGCCGCGATAATTAACGTCATCCCTGTATTTTCACCCGTTAATTGTTCGCTTTCTTTTATTTTATCTTGCAGCGCCTGAGAAAAAGCACCGCGATCCCCGATAAAAAGCAGGCGAACCTTATTTTCATTTAAACGCTTAACTTCCTGCTTAAGCGTCGTCATGAACAAGCGCATCAAGATTTCAATCTCTTCCTTGGGTCTGCGCCAGTTCTCGCTACTAAAAGCAAACAGGCTTAAAACCTCTACGCCCTGTTGGGCACAATACTCAACGGTACGCCGCACCGCTTTTGAACCGGCATGATGCCCGGCCGTTCGCGGCAAGTGCTTCGCTTGCGCCCACCGGCCATTACCGTCCATGACAATAGCAATGTGTTTCGGCATTCTCACGCCAACAGTTCCAGCCTCAACGTCTACCCCGGCATTCATTTCTTTATTTGTTGCGCTCAACAATACTAAAAAGACATCAAATCAGCTTCTTTTTCTTCCAAGAGCTTTTCCACAGCCTTGACATAACTGTCGGTTAGCTTTTGAATCTTTTCTTCACCTTTATGCGACTCATCCTCAGAGATCATTTTCTCTTTCAAGGCTTCTTTAATTTCAGAATTTGCATCCCGGCGAATACTTCGGATAGAAATCCGGCCATTTTCAACTTCGTGCTTAACCAGTTTCACCAAGTCACGACGTCGTTCTTCGGTTAACGGCGGCAACGGTATACGAATCACCGTGCCGGTTGTTGCCGGGTTCAAACCCATATCAGAAGCCAATATCGCTTTCTCAATCGCCTGTACCATGCCCTGTTCCCAAGGGGTAACCGTTAACGTTCTAGAGTCTTCCACAGCCACGTTTGCAACCTGCGTTAAGGGAGTACCTGTACCGTAGTACGACACTTGTATTTGATTGAGTAAACTGGGATGCGCTCGCCCGGTTCTTATTTTCAAAAAGGCCTGCTTTACCGCTTCAACACTTTTAGTCATCCGTGCAGAAGCATCTTGTTCTATATCACTAATCATTACTCACCTCTAGCCGTTATTAAAGATCCCAAATCTTCACCTTGCATTAACCGCATAATGGCACCCGGCTCAAAAATATTCATCACCCGCAGTGATATATTATTATCACGGCACAAGACTAAAGCCGTTGCATCCATAACGCCCAACCGTTGATCAAGCGCTTCATCAAAAGTCAGGTGTTTATACAATACAGCGTCACTGTGTTGTGCAGGGTCTGCCGAATAAACACCTTCCACTTTGGTTGCTTTGATCAAAAGATCAGCATTTATTTCAACGGCCCGTAAACTGGCTGCAGAATCCGTAGTAAAAAAAGGATTACCCATCCCGGCTGCAAAAATAGCCACCCGCCCTTTTTCTAAATGCCGGACGGCACGGCGACGAATATAATCTTCACAAACCTGATTAATTTGCAAGGCCGACATCACCCGCACCGGTTGATCAATACATTCCAAGGCATCTTGCATCGCCATTGCATTAATGACTGTTGCCAACATTCCCATATGATCACTGGTGACACGGTCCAAACCTTCAGAGGCTTTTTGCGCACCACGCAGTATATTACCACCGCCGATAACCAAACCAACCTCAACGCCAGCATCACATAATTCTTTGATTTCAGTGGCTAAACGCTTCAAGATCTTGGCGTCTATACTACCACCTTCTTCACTCATCAACGCTTCACCACTTAACTTCAGCAAAATACGTCGACAAATCATAGTCGTCATAACCAGTCTCCTTATCCTAAATCAATGTAGCAACAAAAGGAGAGATTCTAGCACAGCCGTGGGGGTAAAAGTTATCCGCCGCGAACTTGAGCCATCACTTCATCGGCAAAATTTTCTTCTTTCTTTTCGATGCCTTCACCCACTTCAAAACGTTCAAAACGAATGACGGCATTATCTTGGTCAGCAACGATCTTAGCGACTGTTTGCTTATCATCTTTAATAAAGGCCTGTCCCAGCAAGGTGACCTCTGCTAAATATTTCTTAATGCGTCCCGTCACCATTTTTTCAATAATGGCTGCCGGTTTACCGCTTTCAGCCGCTTGAGCTGAAAAAATATCTTTTTCTTTAGCAATCATCTCAGCAGGAACATTCTCTTCGCCGACACAAAATGGTTTAGTCGCAGCAACATGCATAGCAATATCTTTACCTAACGCAGCATCCGCCTTCTGTAATTCAACAATAACACCGATGCGACTGCCATGCAGATAACAAGCCGTACCACCTTGTGATGCAAATTTCTTAACACGTCTAACGGTAATGTTCTCGCCTAACTTTGCAATCATTTCACGGCGAACACCGTCTACCGTTTGACCATTCGCTAAACCTAAAGCATTGATGTCATCAACCGTTTCACCGTCGGCCAGCAAAACCGCGTCCGCAACCGCTGCTGCAAAACTTTTAAATTCATCCCCTTTTGAGACAAAATCGGTTTCACAATTCACATCAACCATCGCGACTGTTTTACCGTCGTCACTGACTTTAACGCCAATGGTACCTTCTGCTGCAATTCGTCCTGATTTCTTATCCGCTTTAGCTAAGCCGGCTTTGCGCATTTGGTCTACTGCCAATTCCAAATCACCTTCTGCTGCTGTCAGAGCACGTTTACATTCCATCATGCCTGAACCTGTTCTTTCGCGCAGTGCTTTTACCATTGCCGCTGAAATTTTCATATCTTTTTCACCTTAAACTATCTTTTATCTATAAAAACGCCCCCACGAGTGGAGGCGTTCAATTAAATTCGCTAACGTAATTTATAGCGTCAACGAAAGTCGTTAACTTTCTACTAAAAACCTATTCGGCTGCGTCCACTTCCGCGCCAACCTCTTCTGGTATCTCGACGAAATCATCTTTAACGCCGCCTAAATTCGCCGCTTTTGCTTCTAAAACAGCCGCTGATGCTGTTTGGCAATAAAGCTTGATAGCACGAATTGAGTCATCGTTGCCTGGAATCATATAGTCAACCAATTCTGGAGAATTATTCGTATCGACAACCCCAATCACCGGAATACCTAATTTCTTTGCTTCGCTAACTGCATTTTTTTCATAGCCCACATCAAAAACAAATACGGCATCAGGAACACCTCTCATATCTTTAATGCCGCCGACACTGCGCTCCAATTTCTCCATTTCACGCTGCATGCCCAACGCTTCTTTCTTATTAAAACGTTGATTAATGGTGCCATCCGCAGTCATAGCCTCTAATTCTTTCAACCGATTAATTGATTTCTTAATGGTTTTAAAATTAGTTAGCATACCCCCTAACCAACGGTGGTTAACATACGGCATACCACAACGGTTTGCTTCTTCCACCACTGTTTGACGTGCTGCTTTCTTCGTACCAACAAATAAAATAGTGCCTTTCTTGGCGGCAATTTTACCGACAAAATTCATTGCATCATTAAACAAAGGCAATGTTTTTTCTAAATTGATGATATGAATGCTACTACGAGCCCCAAAAATGAACGGTGCCATTTTTGGATTCCAATAACGTGTTTGATGACCAAAATGAACGCCAGTTTCTAGCATCTGACGCATGGTTACTGCTGCCATGTATAATACTCCTAAAAAATTATTCTGCCTGACTCGGGGTCAAACAAAGGGTTACGCCTCCACCCACCCCATTTGATGACCTATCCGCTAAATTTATAGCTAAAATAAGCACCCTATCAAACGTGACGATTAGGTGTGAGAATTAACTGATCTTTATACCATATTTTTCAGTCACCAACAATTGTTTATCTGCTAAGATGCCATTTTGTTCGAAACAATTTAACATACGCCCTTATGAGTATCACCATAAACACCCCCGATGATATCGCAAAAATGCGTATCGCTGGCCAACTCGCGGCTGAAGTTCTTGAAATAATTGAACCCCATGTCGCACCGGGTATCACTACAGAAGAACTCGATCAAATCTGCCATGACTATATTGTCAATATCCAACAAGCCATCCCGGCCCCCCTTAACTACCGCGGCTTCCCAAAATCCATCTGCACCTCAATCAATTTTCAGGTTTGTCACGGCATCCCAGGGCCTAAAAAACTTAAAAAAGGTGACATCGTCAATATTGACATTACCGTCATCAAAGACGGCTACCACGGCGATACCAGCAAAATGTTTCCAGTCGGCACCATTAGTCCTCACGCCAAAAGACTGATTCAAGTCACCCAAAAATCCATGTTCAAAGGCATTGAGCAAGTCAAACCCGGCGCTACCCTCGGTGACATTGGCTATGCCATACAAAAATATGCTGAATCTAACCGCTACTCAATCGTGAGAGAATTTAGCGGTCACGGTATCGGTAAAAATTTCCACGAAGACCCACACGTCTTACACTTTGGCAAACCCGACCAGGGTTTATCTTTAGATCCCGGCATGATCTTTACCATAGAACCGATGCTCAATATCGGCAAACGCAACGTTAAAATACTGTCCGATGGTTGGACCGCTGTCACCAAAGACCGCTCACTCTCCGCACAATTCGAACACACAATTCTGGTTACAGAAACCGGTTATGAAATTTTAACGCTACGCCAAGAAGAAAAATGACCACACTCAGTTACCCAGAAACATTAAAAAACCTTGTTAGCACCGATAGTGCCACGGCTTTAGTCAAGCAACAACTCCACAGCCAACAACAAACGATTTTCGCCCAATTCGACCCGAATCAGCCGGTAGACTCGCTGCTACAGCAGCGCTCACAACTCATTGACGATACGCTCAGCGCCTACTGGGAACATATTTTAGGCGACCACTTTCAATTGGCCGCCTTACTCGCTATTGGCGGCTACGGGCGCCAAGAAATGTTTCCCCACTCAGATGTCGATATTCTCATCTTACTCACCCAAGAAGCATTAACCCCGACACAAACTCATTTGCTGGAAAAGTTTACCAGCACACTCTGGGATATTGGTCTAAAACCCGGACAAAGTATTCGCACGTTAAAAGAATGTGCCGCCCTTGCCGATGAGGACCAATCAGTTATGACCAGCATTATTGAGTCACGATTAATTACCGGCAACAATGCGCTGCTTGAACAACTCAGCAACCAAACAGCCACTGACATCATGTGGTCTTCGACACAGTATTTTAATGCCAAACTAAAAGAACGTGCGCAACGACACAATAAATTTTACGACACGGCCTACAATCTTGAACCCAATATAAAAGAAGGCCCCGGAGGACTTCGCGATATTCAGACCTTTAACTGGGTTTTTAACCGTCATTATCAACAAAAATCGCCCCACCCGTTGATTGACCTTAACTACTTGTCAGACACTGAATACCAAGAACTGATTGCCGACACCCAAATTTTATGGCGTATCCGCTATGCCTTACACCGCTTAACCCACAAAGACGAAAACCGCTTATTATTTGATTTTCAACGAGAACTCGCAGAACAATTTGGCTTTGAAGCGCCGGGAAATGGTGCTATCGAGCAATTCATGCAACTCTATTTTAAAACCGTGGTCGGCCTTGAACGTCTCAATGAGGTACTACTGCAATTATTTCAAGAACGCGTCATCAACACCCAAGACGACCGCCCTGAATTATTAAACGATGACTTTCATATCTCTCGTGGTTATATTGAAGCCATTGACAGCAATCTTTTTAACCGTTCGCCTCAAGCGTTACTGGAAGTTTTTCTTTTATGCCAACAAAACGGCCAGATTAAAGGCATTAGCACCAAAACCATTCGTCTGATTCAAAAAAATCTACACTTAATTGATGATGAATTTCGTGCCCAAAAAGAATCTCGACACTTATTCATGGAGATCCTCAAACAGCCCGAAGGCACTACACACCAACTACGACGAATGAATCGTTATGGTCTGTTAGCCGCCTACCTGCCTTGTTTTAAAAACATCGTTTCACGCATGCAATACGATTTATTTCATATTTATACGGTTGATGAACATACCCTCTTTGTCATCAGGAACTTAAGACGTTTTGCCCTGAATAAACACAATCATGAAGTTCCTTTTTGTAACGATATTTTTCTGCTGATCCCGAAACCGGAAGTGCTTTACCTCGCCGGACTTTTCCATGATATTGCAAAAGGCAAAGGGGGCGACCATTCTGTCGTCGGCCAAGATATCGCCCAACAATTTTGCCGTGATCACGCTTTGCCTAATCACGACACGGCTCTGATTGTCTGGCTAGTACGCCACCACCTAATTATGTCGACAACCGCACAACATAAAGACATCAGTGATCCGGAAATTATTCACACTTTTGCAAAGCAAGTCGGTACGCAAGAACGACTCAACCATCTTTATCTACTGACTGTCGCTGATATCCGTGCTACCAACCCAACACTCTGGAACGCCTGGAAAAACAGCCTATTAAAAGAACTTTATCTTTCAACCCACGCCGTCCTAGAACACGGCCTGGAAAACCCTGTTGTCCAAAAAGACCATATAAAAAACACCCAGAATGAGGCTAAAAACGACCTTATACTGAAAGGGATACCCCTTAAAACCATTGAGAAAGCCTGGGAGCACCTCAATGATAACTATTTTATCAAGCATTCAGCCGATGAAATAATCTGGCACACCCTTGGCATCGCTTCAATCGATAGTAACAATAACAACCTACCATTAGTCTTACTCAGACCACAAACACTGCGCGGTAGCGCTGAAGTATTTATCTTTACCAAAGATGATGGACCGATCTTTTCAGTATGCACTGACATTCTCGATCAATTAGGATTATCTATCTTAGATGCCAGAATTTCCACAACACAAAACGAATATGTCTTAAACAGCTTTCACGTCCTTGAGCAATCAGGCGAACCCATCAATAACCTCATTAAAGAAATCAATTTAAGCGCTCAAATTCGCAACCGATTACTGAACAAAAACCACAAAGGCCGTGGCAACATTCATCGCCTCTCGCGTCAGGCTAGATACTTCCCAATCAGAACCCAAGTTATTTTTCATCACGACCCTAAAAAACAACACACCATTTTAGAGCTCATCAGTACCGATGACCCGGGACTACTCTCCAAAGTCGGGCGGGTTTTTCAGGAAAATAATATTGCCCTGCATAACGCCAAAATATCAACCATTGGCGGGCGCGTGGAAGACCGGTTTTATATCACGGATCTAGAACATAACAGCATCAATGATCAAAAAAAGCTCGACCATCTAAAAAATGATCTACTGACCTGTTTAGCCAAGGACATGACGGCACATTCATCCGTCTTAACTGATTAAGCCTAAAGTGCAAACCTTGCTTACTGTTATTCGGCATTGGCTTTTATTAATAAGCCTCAGCACGCTGGTCGGCTGCGCGACCACGGCGACCGGACGCAAACAACTCATCCTAATGCCAGAGACTCAAATCAACAGCATGGGAATAACCGCGTTCCAAGACCTTAAAGCAACTAAAAAAGTACGCCCAAAAGGTAAAACCGTTAACTATATCAACTGTGTCAGCCAAGCGATGACCGCAACGTTTAACAATGACCCGTGGGAAATCGCTTTATTCCTTGATGACAGTCCGAACGCCTTTGCTTTGCCCGGTAATAAAATAGGAATCCACAGCGGCCTCATCACGCTTACCGACAACCCAGATCAACTCGCCGCGGTTATTGGCCATGAAATAAGTCATGTGCGGGCCCGTCACAGCAATGAACGACTCTCTCAGAAATTTGCCTTACAACAAGGTCTTATACTCAGCCAAAAGATCAGCGCCCCTAAAACCCTGATTGGAAAAACAGCGTTAAGTCTACTCGGTCTGGGCGGTCATTACGGTATTCTCCTCCCCTTTAGCCGACTCCATGAACAAGAAGCTGATATTCTCGGGTTAGAATTAATGGCAAAAGCAGGCTTTGACCCACAGCAGAGCATTACCTTATGGCAAAAAATGGCCCAAGCAAACCAACAACAACCGTCTGAGTTTCTATCCACCCACCCCAGTTATCACAGTCGTATTAAAACATTACGCCAACACATGCCCTCGGCATTAGCGCTCAGCGAAAAAGCCAGAGCTCTAGGCCGTAACCCACATTGCACCCCTTAACCTATGAATCCTAAATTAAAGCAATTACACCCTTACCCCTTTGAGAAACTTAAACAACTCAACCACGGCATCGTTCCGCCCGCCAATAAATCAGCCATTGCGTTATCCATTGGCGAACCGAAACACCCCACCCCTCTCTTTATTCAACAGGCACTGCAACAGCATTTACCCAGTTTGGTGAACTACCCCACCACCCGGGGAACCGACGCACTTCGCCAAACCATCGCACACTGGGTGTGTCAGCGCTTTTCCATTGCACCACAATTCATGACGCCTGAAAAAAACGTCTTACCCGTCAACGGCACCCGTGAAGCCTTATTCGCCTTTGCACAGAGCATTATTGACCCCAGCAAGCAACCCATCATCATCATGCCAAACCCCTTCTACCAGATTTATGAAGGGGCGGCTCTCTTAGCCGGTGCTGAACCCTATTACCTCAATAGCACCGCTGACAATAATTACTGCCCCGACTTTGACAGTATCCCTTCTGACATTCTTGAACGCTGTCAATTATTTTTCATCTGCTCACCCGGCAACCCGTCCGGGAGCGTACTGGGTCAAAGTGATCATGAAAAACTCATCGCTCTTGCGCAACGCTATGACTTTGTGATTGCTTCCGATGAATGCTACAGCGAAATTTATGCTGATGAGAACCGGCCCCCGCAAGGTTTATTGCAAACGGCTTTTACACTAGGCAATAAAACATTTGACCGTTGTGTTATTTTTCACAGCCTGTCTAAACGCTCTAATGCTCCGGGATTACGCTCAGGCTTTGTTGCGGGCGATGCCGCCTTAATGAAACAATTCCTACACTACCGCACTTATCACGGTTGCGCCATGTCACTACCGGTTCAACAAGCCAGTATTGTGGCCTGGCAAGATGAGGACCATGTTCTCGAAAATAGGAATTATTATCGTGAAAAATACAATGCAGTTATCAGAATCCTATCAGATGTCTGTATAATTTCACAACCGCCGGGAAGTTTTTACATCTGGCTTAAAACAACCATCGCCGATACAGAATTTGCGCAAGGACTCTTTGCATTAGAAAATGTGACCGTTCTCCCGGGCAGTTTCTTATCGCGAGAAGCCAAGGGTATTAACCCGGGACAAAACCATGTAAGAATGGCTCTGGTCGCGCCATTAGACGACTGTATTGATGCGGCACACCGCATTAAACAATTTATTAAAACTTTATAAAGAAATCACCATGAGACAATTAGAAAACATTATTAACGAAGCTTTTGAAAACCGTGCTGACATCACGCCCAGCACAGCAACCCCCGAAGTCCGTAGCGCTGTTGAACAAGCCATGAATCTGCTTGACAGTGGCGAAGCCCGTGTTGCTGAAAAATCAAGCGGCGATTGGGTGGTTAACCAATGGCTTAAAAAAGCCGTTTTACTTTCTTTTAGAATTAATGAAAATCGTGTCATGGATGGCGGCGTTAATCGTTATTACGACAAGGTTGAAACAAAATTTGCCACTTACACCCCTGAAGACTTCCAAAAAGCCGGTGTTCGCGTCGTTCCCAATGCCAATGCACGTCACGGTTCTTATATCGCCCCGGGGGCAATTTTAATGCCATCGTATGTCAATATTGGTGCTTACGTCGATAGCGGCACTATGGTTGATACTTGGGTAACGGTCGGCTCCTGTGCGCAAATTGGCAAGAATGTACATTTATCCGGCGGCGTTGGCATTGGTGGCGTCTTAGAACCGTTACAAGCCGGCCCAACTATTATTGAAGACGACTGTTTTATTGGCGCCCGTTCTGAGATTGTTGAAGGCGTAGTGGTTGAACAGGGTTCGGTGATCTCAATGGGCGTTTATATTGGCCAAAGCACTAAAATATTCAACCGCATGACCGGTGAAATCAGTTATGGCCGCATCCCAGCGGGTTCGGTTGTTGTCTCAGGAAACCTTCCTTCTGCAGATGGCAGCCACAGTTTATATTGCGCCGTTATCATCAAACAAGTTGATGACCGCACCCGCAGCAAAACCGGTATTAATGAGCTGTTAAGAGATTAGCAGACTATTTAACCCCATCAAAAAAGCCGCCAAACTGTTACTCTCGGTCTGGCGGCTTTTTTATTGTTAACGACTCACCAGTAGGATGGTGGCGATAGCTTTTCGCAAACGACTTGATTGAACTTTTCAACAACACCCGAACACGGTCCCGCCAATAATAAAAAACCGTCTGCGCTTCAATTACATACCTCAAATTACAAAATAAAAACCCAACTAAAACAAACGCTTCTAAATAATGGTCATACATACCAGCCATCGCTATAATAACAATTAGGAACAGACGACTAAACCCTTGATTAATAGCCTTTTTATAATCTATAAGCACCTACACAGGCATGAACTACCATGAAAACCCATAGTTCCCCCCATTTTTCACAAAATGCCGACCCCCAACGCCACCGCGTGACCGCAACCACGAAGCCAGTAGGGCTATCCTGAGCAATCATTATGTTCGCTAACAAAGTCTTTATTTTTTGTATCACGGGTGCTTTATTGTGGCTTACGATTACCTTTGGTTTTAATATCAATATCCCACTACTACCCAAAGAAAGCCCCAATGCAAACACGCTTAAAACAACACTGTCGTTACCGAAAGGTTTTAGCATTACGGTCTTTGCCACAAATCTCCCGGGGGTGCGCACCATACTGCCAACACCCACCGGCGATTTAATTATCACATTACCTAAAAAGGGGCAAGTGGCCTTACTGAAAAAAACACCGGCTAACCCAAAAGCTACCCGACAAGCTCTCCCCTTACTTTCCGGCCTTAACTTACCCAGCGGCTTAGCTTTTTACAAGAACTGGCTTTATATCGCTGAAAGTCATGCCATTGGCCGCATTCACTACGACCCCATCAAGCAACACATTTCCGGCGACTATCAAACCATTATCAGCAATCTTCCTAACGGCGGTAATCACTGGACCCGAACCATTAAATTCAGCCCTGACGGTCAACTTTTTATCGCTGTCGGTTCCCGTTGTAATGTTTGTGAAGAGCCCAACCACTTTCGTGCCACACTGCTTAAATATCGCCCTGATGGCAGTCACGGTGAAATCTATGCAACCGGTCTTCGAAACACGGTCGGGTTTGCCTGGGAACCGAGTACCCGGCGTTTATTTGGCGTGGATAACGGCCGTGATTTCTTAGGTGATAACACCCCGCCCGATGAAATTAATTGGATTCAAAAAGACCATTTTTACGGTTGGCCCTATAGCTATGGCAACAATCAACCGGATCCTCAGTATGGCTCAGACAAAAGCCATGAGATTAGCCGCGCAACACCGCCATACCATTTACTGAGCGCCCACAGTGCCCCCCTCGCACTACTTTTTCTTAAACACCCACGCTTTCCAACCCAGTTACGCAAAAAAGCACTGATTACCTTACACGGCTCCTGGAACCGCTCCACCAAAATCGGTTATAAAATAATCGCCGTAGACCTTAATGATTCCATTCCTAACCGCCAGCACGACTTTATTACCGGCTTTGAAACACAAGGCAATGTTATTGGCCGTCCGGTAGATATTGCTGAAGACCTCCAAGGCAACTTATTCCTTTCTGATGACTTTAGCGGTACTGTTTATAAAATAACTTACCAACCGGATCAAAACCCATAACTTTCTTAAGACTGACCCTTGTAGACAAACTGATCTCTTGGCACAATAACACCCTCATAAGCCTTATCAACACCACTCAATAGCCTAAACATTCAAATCAATGATTACACTGTACGGCATAAAAAACTGCAACACCGTGAGTAAAGCCAGAAAATGGCTGGAGGCACATGCGATTGATTATCAATTCCATGATTTCAGAGCCGATGGCCTGAGTCGTGATCAACTGACCCAAATAGCCGGGCAGATCCCCTGGGAAACACTCCTTAACCGGCGCAGCACCCGCTGGAAAGACATTCCTGTAGAAGTACGGGGAAACCTCGACCAAACACAAGCGCTTGAATTTATGCTATTGCACCCAACATTAATTAAACGACCAGTTTTAATCAGCACCACGAAAGCCTTTGTCGGATTTTCAGAACCACTGTATCAACAACACTTAACCTGACGCAAACACATTACTCATCGCAAATTAAAGCATTGACTCTTTAAGCTCATTAAAAATTAAACCATGACACAAACACTGGCATTACTCGAAGCTCTCATAAAAAAACCCTCAGTAACCCCTAACGATGAAGGCTGTCAGGATTTAATTGCTCAGCACCTAACGCCACTGGGTTTTGTCGACGAACGGCTTGATTTTGACGATACCCAAAACATCTGGTTACGGCGCGGTCAATCAGCCCCTTTATTTGTTTTTCTGGGTCATACCGATGTGGTTCCTCCAGGCCCGTTGGACGAATGGGACACCCCGCCTTTTGAGCCGACGATTAAAGGCGATTTACTGTATGGCCGCGGGACCGCCGATATGAAAGGCGGTATCGCTTGTTTTATCACCGCTTGCGAACGCTTTATCGAAAAACACCCCGATCATGCCGGTTCAATCGCACTAATGATTACCAGCGATGAAGAAGGTATTGCCACTAATGGCGTGGTTAAAGTCATTGACGTGTTAGAACAACGTCATGAAAAAATTGACTGGTGCCTAGTGGGCGAACCTTCCAGTGATAAAAAAATAGCCGATGTCATCCGCGTCGGGCGCCGAGGATCATTGTGTGCAAAACTGACCGTTAATGGTATTCAAGGCCATGTTGCTTATCCCGATCTTGCCGAAAACCCTATCCATGCCGTTACCCCGGCACTCACTGAATTAACCCAAGAAGTTTGGGATCGTGGCAATCAATTCTTCCCCGCAACCAGTTTGCAAATTTCCAATATTAATGCCGGTACCGGTGCTGAAAACATTATCCCCGGCCATGCTGAAATATTATTTAACCTGCGCTTTTCTACGGCTTTAAATGAACAAACCATTAAAGACCGAACCCATGCCATCCTGGATAAATATAATTTCAACTACACCTTAGACTGGCGCTTATCTGGCAATCCGTTCTTAACCGACAAAGGTGAACTGATCACCGCATGCCACCAAGCGATTGAGGGGGTCACCGGCTATGAGCCCGTAGACGATACCGGTGGCGGCACATCAGATGGCCGATTTATCGCACCGACCGGTGCTCAAGTGATAGAACTGGGGCCTATTAATGAGAGTATTCACAAAATAAATGAACATGTTTGCGTTGAAGACTTAGAAACACTTTCAATTATTTATGAAAACATCCTGACGCATTTACTCGTTAACAATTAGCCACCGGTCACGCTCATGTGACGAAAGATAACCGGCTTTTCCTGAAGATTAAATTCATGCTTTTCGGGTTTAATCTTCATCGCCTCAACGATCGTTTGTTTCAATAACTCCAGATTGCCTGGATTTGAACGTAGTACTTTTTTCAAATCAACCGAATGTTCATTACCGAGACACAACAACAACCGTCCTTCCGCCGTTAACCGAACCCGATTACATTGACTACAAAAATTCTCACTGTGCGGTGAAATAAAACCCACACGAGTAGCCCCCCCATCAACCCTAAAATAATTAGACGGCCCACCGGTTTTATCAGTCGTCGACAACAAACTAAAATGCTGCGCAAGATCTTCTAGGATTTGATAACTGGGGTAATAGGCCTCGACGCGGCTATGATTACTGACCTGTCCTAAGGGCATTTCTTCAATAAAGCTAATATCAAAACCGTGCTCAACCGCATAACGCACTAAATCAACAACCTCATCGTGATTTCGGTTTTTTAAAATAACCGCATTCAATTTAATCCGCTCAAAGCCTTGCGCCTTAGCAGCCGCTACCCCGCGCAAGACCTGTTGCAAGTCACCGGTTCGGGTTAACCGTTTAAAACGCTCAGGATTTAAGGTATCCAGACTGATATTAAGCCGTTTAACATCGGCCTTTTTCAGGTCTTGTGCCATTTTATCAAGATGAGAACCATTCGTAGTCATCACTAACTCATCTAACCCCTGAAGATTGCCTAACTTATTCATCAATTCAAGAATATTTCGACGAATCAACGGCTCTCCACCGGTCACTCTTAATTTAGTAACACCGAGTTCGACAAAAGCCTTGGCAACCTGATAGATCTCTTCCAAGGTCAAAATTTGCGCCCGGGGCATAAAGGTCATTTCTTCGGACATACAATAGACACAGCGAAAATCACAACGATCAGTAACTGACAACCGTAAATAATTTACCGTACGCCCAAAAGAATCAATTAATTTTGGCTGTGTCTGCATAACATAAAACTAAAAAATAACCTGTAAGAAAATCCGTAACTGAACACTTTTTACTTAACACACAAAAGAGACCGGTTAACCCGAATAAACGCATATAGTAACATTTTTATTGGTATCAATCTCGCATCAACACCCATGCCGCGTTAGAATGGTGGTTTATTATTTTAATCCTCCCTCCCCATGAAAAAACTCATCATTGCTTTGCTCGCCGGGCTTTTAATTGCAACCCCCTCGCTCGCAGAAGAAAAGCCCACAATTCGATTGGGTGTCTTAGCCTTTGGCACCGTCAACTGGGAGCTAACCGCCCTTAAAAATGAAATCAAAACGCCTTCATTTAATCTGGATATTCGCCGCTTAACCAGCCCACAAGCCGGCAAGATTGCACTGCAATCTGGTGCTGTGGACATGATTGTTGCCGACTGGGTTTGGGTTTCCAGACAGCGTGAAAATAACTTTAACTTTACCTTTTACCCGTATTCAACCGCCTCGGGCAGACTCATGGTATCTCCAAAAAGCACTATTCACTCTGTTAACGACCTCATCGGTAAGAAGTTAGGAATTGCCGGCGGTGCATTAGACAAAAACTGGCTGTTGTTACAAACACTCAGCCAGCGCACAGGCTTAACCCTAAAAGAAAACCTTGAACCGGTCTTTGGTGCCCCCCCGCTTCTGAGCCAACAACTGAAACAAGGCCAGCTCGATGCCGTGATGACCTACTGGCACTATGGCGCCAAACTCGAAGCTCTGGGCTTTCGTTCACTGCTCAGCGGCAGTGATATTATCTCAGGGCTGGGCATTGAACAAAAAATACCGATGCTCGGTTATGTTTTTCAACAAGACTTTGCCAGCCAACACCCGACCGTCATCACACGTTTTTTTAGCACGCTGGCGTTAGCAAAAGAACAATTATGTCTTAACGATGCCAGTTGGCAAAAAATTATTCCGTTAACCAAAGCGAACGATCAAAAAACCGCCCAACTCTTACGCCAACGTTACTGTGACGGCCGCATTAAACAATGGGGACCTGCGGAACACGACGGTGCTGAAAAAATTTACACGCTGTTAAAAGCGCTCAGTAACAACCGTTTAACCGGCCAGTCTGAACATATTAACCCCGGAACCTTCTGGATGCCTTCAGCACCATGACATCGACCACCAATCCTCAGCGCACCCGCTATTTAGCCGCGCTGTCCCTGTTTGTTTTTATTTTATTATGGCACGGCATCGCCAGTTGGCTAGCAACACCGGTACTGCCTGAGCCTATCAAAGTCGCTGAAGTTATGTGGTCTGAAATCTATCACGGCGACCTATTACATCATTTAGGCATGACTTTATTTCGCTTGACCCTCAGTTTTATCATTGCCATGATATTAGGTTCAGCACTGGGTATTTTATTAGGCAGAACCCCGACCATCGACCATTTCTTTGATAACTGGCTCATTATTTTTCTCAATATTCCGGCACTGGTCACCATTATTTTGTGTTACGTCTGGTTTGGTCTCAGCGAGGTCGCCGCTATTCTCGCCGTGGTCGTTAACAAACTTCCCAATGTTATTGTGACCCTTAGAGAAGGGGCTAAATCACTCGATAAAGACCTGTTAGAAATGGCGCAGAGTTATCGGTTAAGTCGAAAAAAAATATTAACGCAGGTGATCTGGCCACAGCTCCATCCCTACTTTATGGCCGCAGCGCGGTCCGGTATTGCCCTGATTTGGAAAATTGTCCTGGTCGTTGAATTACTCGGCCGTAGCGATGGCATGGGCTTTCAATTACATTTATTTTTTCAACTGTTTGATGTCGCCAGCATCTTAGCCTATACGCTCGCCTTCATCACCGTCATACAGGTTATCGAAATCAGCGTATTAAAACCCCTAGACCACTATGGTAGACGGTGGCAACGATGACTGAAATTAGCCTTGCTATTGAGCAAAAGAAATTCCCTAAATCAAGCCAACCTCAATCAGAAAATATTATTGCTGATTTAAATCTCAACATTCATTCCGGTGAGTTTGTCTGCCTCATTGGCCCCTCGGGCTGCGGCAAGACGACTCTACTTAATTTGGTTGCCGGACTGGATGAAAACTATCAGGGAACGATTACCTTTGGCGCCCCCCACAACGACTGCCGTATCGGCTATGTTTTTCAAAACCCCCGATTACTCCCGTGGCGGACGGTACGGGAAAATATTGAACTGGTTTTGCCCCTCTACACCCCCGACCATACCGTTGATGAATTATTGGCATCAATGAAACTCACAGCGGTTCAAGATAATTACCCCCAGCGCCTCTCACTGGGTATGAGCCGACGTGTAGCCTTGGTAAGGGCCTTTGCTATCAATCCGGACATTCTCTTAATGGATGAACCATTTGTGTCTTTAGATGCTCCCACCGCGCGTAAGATTCGAAAACAACTGACAACACTGTGGGACCAACAGCAACACACGGTCTTATTTGTCACCCATGATTTAAGAGAAGCCATTACCTTGGCAGACCGGCTGATTTTCTTATCCAGCTCGCCAATGACTATCGTTCGTGATGTCAAAATTACGGTCCCGAGAACGCAGCGTTTTAATGAAAACCAAATAGAACAATTCAAAAATCAACTGTTATCCCAGTACCCTGATATTAATCACTTACTCTAAGCCCCCCATAAAGATAGGCTCGCTGTAAACGACAGACGCTAATAAGAAAAAAGCCCTATCGATCACTCGACAGGGCTTTTTTTATTACTTTAGAACGTTACCGTACCGTCCTTAATACTGACAATAACTTTAGAAGACGACCTGGGCACGCGCTGTTAAGGCATGAACAAAATCGTCTTTCAGTGTATCAGTGACTAAATCACGATCAGAGAAAACATAATTCAAACGCAGTGCAACATTATTGGTTGCCCACCAGTTAAGAGCGGCCGTCCAGTTATTCGTTCGACCCGCCGCGCTAAAATTACCATCAGACAAATCAAGATGACTGTAACGCGCCGCCACTTCCCAGGCCCCGACACCGCCATTACCGACTTCATGACCGACTTTGACTCGTTTCCATTGGCCGGCAGATTGTTTCCAGTTCATATGCTCACCGGTTAAGAAATAACCCACTTCAGCATAGTAACTATAAAAATTCAAATCGGTCAATCCACCCGTCCGTTCCACATTCATCGTGGTAAATTCTGCTTGCCCATGGAGTGGTCCAAGATAACCTGCAATCTCAGCATTGGCTGCTAGAATACTGTCTTCGGACAAGTCTGAACCACTGTCAATCCAGGTACCGCCAATATGCGCTTCAGGGTGATATTTAAACCTTAATGCGACGCCATCATCAGCTGTAGTATCACGGTAATGCACGGAGCCCCCTACATGGAAATGTTGATCTTTGTCATTCACCAAAGACACCAACCCTCTTGCTGCTGTACCAAAACTTTGGTTGAATTCACCGTCTTCATTAATCCCTGCAGCAAAAGCACCGGCACGACCATAAAAAAGGTCATCATCATAAGCTACCGTCAGCCCCATTCTACGACGACCTAAATAAGGCGTGTCAATAAAAGCATCGGTTTGTGCCCGTTCTTGAAAGGTTTGCCAATTTGAGCTGTTTTCAGATTGAAAACTAAAGGGCACTTTCTGATGACCCACTTTAATCGTTACATTATCAAAACCGGTATAAGCCAACCAGCCATCGGTTAAATCAATTTTACTGTATTCTGAAAAATCAATTTCGGCCTTGTACTTCCAGTCATGGGCTAATTTACCGTAGCCTTTCAAACGAACCCGGCGTGCTTCCATACCATTTCCAGCTTCACTGTTTGGAAAAAAGAAATTCACATCGGTTTGAACACGACCACCGACAGCAAATGCATAAGCGCCATCGGTTGATTTAATACTTATTCCTTTCTTACCCGTTGAGATCTTATACTGGGTGTCTTTAACGGCACTGATCACAGAAGCATCGGATGTCACTTTCTTTTCAGTGAGTTGCTCAAATTGTTTTTGCGTAATCGCGCCATTTTCACGTAATATTTTAAGTAAATCCTGATCCACTGCCACAGCTTGCGTACTTCCTAAAACAGCCGCAACGCCGAGTACAACGAGACTCACTGCGCGTGTTATTTGCTTTGACATACTATGCCCCTATAAATCAATACATTCATTTCAGATTAAACGGTATAAAAAAATCGTAGGGCAAGGATAGAGGGGCAATGTGACACCTTGATGACACAATTGTTTTTTTAAAAAAAGGTCAGGACAGGATAAATATTCAGTTTAGGAAGCGAGCATTTCTAAAGCCAGTTTCGCCATATTAACCGAACCGCCGCCTTGGCCTAACTGCTGTTTAACGGCTAAAAGTTGTTTGCAAATACCCCTTCGGTAGTGCTGATCATTAACAATGGCCAACACTTCACGGGCCATATTTTCAGCGCTGGCTTCATGTTGAATGAGTTCTTTAACAATGCCTTGATTGGCAATAATATTCGGTAAACCAATGAAATTAATATTAACCAACAATCGACCCAACCCATAGGTTAAGGCAGACAATTTATAGACGATGACCATCGGGACTTCTAACAGAGCAATTTCTAATGTCGCGGTTCCCGACGTGGTTAATACCGCATCGCAACACTGCACCACATCATAAAATTCTTGTTTGACCACGCGCACATTAACCGTCGCGGTTGCCAAATAAGACGCTATCAATTCATCGCTGACGGAATTGGCTTGCGGCAACATAAACTGACACCCCGGTAGTTGGCCGGCTATATGCTCAGCTGCCAGCAACATTTCCGGCAACAACCGTTTAATTTCATTGTGCCGACTGCCGGGTAACAAACCAATAACCGGCGTGTCCGCATTGATCTCAAAATGGCCTCGCACTGCAGCCTTGGTATATTTAGGTTTCACCGCATCTACCGACGGGTGCCCCACATAACGCACCGGTACCTTTTCGCGTTCATAGTAAGGGACTTCAAAAGGAAAGATGACGGCCATCATATCAATGACTCGACCATATTTTTTAACCCGCCCCGGGCGCCAGGCCCACACTTGTGGGCTAACATAAAAGAGCACTTTAACCCCACACTGTTTCGCATACGCGGCTAATTTATAATTAAACTCTTTATAATCAACACAAATTAAGAGATCGGGTTGTTGTTCACGTAGCGTTTTCTTAGCCAACGCCAAGGCCTGCCTGATTTCACGGTAATGGCGCAGTACTTCCACAACACCAATCACACCAATATTGGCGGCATCAAAACATAATTCAATGCCCGCCTCACGCATACAGGTGCTCCCCATACCGATGCCTTTTACCGCAGGAGACATTTCTTTAAGCGCCAAAAACAATTCTGCACCGTGACGATCACCCGAGGCTTCACCGGCCACAATCATGACTCTCGGATTTTTTTTATGCTGATCTGTCAATGCCCCGATCTCCACACCTTAACGGCTTAACATACTAGGACAAGGTAGCGCTAATAACCGCCGCAATCGCTCTGATTTGACTATCACTCAGACTAGGACAAATAGGGAGCGAAAGACAACGCGCTGCAACCGATTCCGTAACCGGTAAAGATAACCCCTCACAACTGTCTAAAAAGACCGTTTGTTGATGCAACGGTACGGGGTAGTACACCGCACAAGCGATCTGCTGTGCCTGTAGGGCTGCTAAAATCTTTTCTCGATGATCGGATAACATCGTGTACTGATGATACACATGCACACCGAGACCATCTTCAAACGGTGTTTCCAGTGGCAAACCCTGCAATAACTCAGAATACAAATGCGCCACCGCACGCCGGCGTTGATTACTGTTCTCAATACGCTTTAACTTTGCCCGCAAAATAACCGCCTGCATTTCATCTAACCGGCTGTTATAACCAATCACATCATGGTAGTAACGCACATCAGAACCGTGATTACGTAGTTTTTTTATCATTGCGGCTATCTCATCGGATGAGGTTGTCACCAACCCTCCATCACCGTAGGCCCCTAAATTCTTACTGGGAAAAAAACTAAATCCCGCCGCATCGCCAAAACTACCGGTTTGTTGGTCGTCAATCGAAGCGCCAAAAGATTGCGCACAATCTTCAATCAATTTAAGGTTTTGACGCTGACACAAGTTCTTAATCGCGCCCATATCAGCCGGCTGCCCGAATAGATGAACCGGCATCACAGCGCGGGTTTTAGCGGTAATCGCACCGGCAATAGTTGCTGCGGTAATATTAAACGTCTTTGCGTCGATATCTACAAACACCGGTGTCGCCCCGACATAACGAATCGCTTCTGCCGTGGCAATAAAAGTAAAGGCTGAGGTAATCACTTCATCGCCTTCGCCGATACCGGCCGCGACCAACGCCAAATGCAGCGCATCGGTACCAGAGGCCACACCAATTGCATGCTTAACCCCTAAATAATCAGCCGCCTCTTGCTCAAACGCCTGCACATTCGGTCCTAAAATAAAAGCACAACTGTCTAAAACCGCATTGATGCCTTGTTGGATCTCAGTTTTTATTTCGCTGTATTCTGCTTTCAGGTTTACCATTGGAATCATTATTACTGTCCTTATCTCTTAACTTTATGAACTGATGATCAATAACAAAATTAACTTATCAGACCGAACCCACTAATTAATGAGTTGGCTAATTTGTATTGCAACTTCTAGTGCTCTTTTTCCCGACTCACCGCTGACTAACGGTTCCTCACCGGTCTTAATACAGTGTAAAAATGATTTTATCTCTTCCAGTAAAGCATCGCCGTTTTCAAAGGTCGACTCATTCGTTTTAATATCAGGAATCCCCGGGAACATTTCTTTATCGCCAATCTGATGCTGCGTCAGGACACGATTTTGAAAATCAACCGACACATAACAACTGGGACGGAACATACGCATTTTACGCTCCATTTTCATACTGACCCGACTGGCGGTCACATTAGCAACACAGCCACTTTTAAACACAATCCGTGCATTAGCAATGTCGGTTCCTTTTGTTAAAACCGGCGTACCGCTGGCATCAAGACGTGCTATTTCCGAATCGACTAATGCTAAAATAATATCGATATCATGAATCATTAAATCCAGAACCACACTGACATCATTGGCACGCGGGTTAAAAGGCGATAACCGATGTGACTCAATAAACAGCGGCTTATCCGGCAAATGATCTAACCCCATAACTGCAGGGTTAAAGCGCTCTAAATGACCAACTTGTAATAACACATGATTCGCTTTTGCCGCGGCGATCAATTCATCGGCCTCTTCAACGGTTACCGTAATTGGCTTTTCCACCAACACATGCGCGCCGTGATTAATAAAATCTAAGGCTACTTTATGATGTAAGGTTGTGGGAACCACAATACTAACCGCATCGACCTGACCCAATAACTGACGGTAATCTGTCAATGCCTGTGTTTGATGTTTTTGTGCTATTTCTTCGGCTGCCTGTTGATTAACATCCACGACAGCCACTAGCTCACAGTCCGGAAGCCCGGCATATTTTTCCGCATGAAATTTGCCCAAATATCCGGCACCAATAACCGCGCTCTTAATTTTTTTCATGGCTGAAATCTTTACTTAAAAAATATTTTTTTACTCTAAAACGTTTACTTAAACCCATGAACGCCGCGTTTTGACTTGATCGCCAGCCAGGCTTTCAAAATACTAATTTCCGGAGTCTCATCCAAATCAGCAATCGACTGTTGCGCCCTAAGCAGTCTAAAGGCCGTTGTTAACGCCTTATAACGCTCGCCGCTAATACCGGCCCGCCGTAAACCCACTGCATTCAGTCGGTAATGTTTCGCCGGTGCACCGCCTGCAGTGCTAAAGGGTAAAACATCCATACTTAAACCGGAGGTTCCCCTGACAATGGCAAAACAACCGATGCGACAAAATTGGTGCGCCACCACAGCACCGCCCATAAAAACATTATTACCCACTTCAACAAAACCGCCAATAGCGACATTATTTGCAAAAACAGTCTGGTCACCGATCACACAATCATGTGCGACATGACTGTGATTCATAAAAAAACACTGTGAACCAATCATTGTCGCCCCTTCAACAACCGTTGCCCGGTGAGCCGTAAAGCCTTCACGAAAAACATTGTTATCGCCGATGGATAAGTAACTCACCGTTTCAGCACTAAAAGCAATATCTTGCGGTAAATCACCCAACACCACATGCGAGTGCACCCGATTACCACTCCCCATGCGCACAAAACGTTTAATTACCGCATGGGCCTGAATTTCACAACCATCACCCAGCACCACATCCGGTTCTATCACCGCATACGGACCAATAATAACCCCGTCTCCTATTTTAACATTTTCAGCGATACACGCCGTAGGGTGAATACTCGTTGTCATGTCAATTAACCTCTTGGATGATATTGCTGATGCAATTCTTTTAAACGTTCTTGGGCAATATGCGTATAAATCTGTGTTGTCGATAAGTCACTGTGTCCGAGTAGTAATTGTACCACTCTTAAGTCCGCACCATGATTTAGCAAATGTGTCGCAAAGGCGTGTCGCAATGTATGTGGGGACAGTGATTTAGTAATGCCGGCCACACTGGCATAACGCTTAATCAAATACCAAAAAGCTTGTCGGGTCATCGCCGAACCTCTCTTCGTTACAAACAAAAAGTCACTTTGTCGACCGGCTAAAATAGCTTCTCGCGCAACGCTAATATATTGCTCTAACCAACTCAATGCTTGTTCGCCTACAGGAACAAGTCGCTCCTTATTGCCTTTTCCAACAATACGTACCGCGCCTTGACGCAAACTGATTTGTTCAAAGCGGAGTGCTATCAATTCTGAGACCCGAAGCCCTGTCGCATAAAGCAACTCCAACATGGCTCGATCACGATAACCCAAAGGCAAAAGCACATCCGGTGCTGCCAGTAATTTTTCAACGTCTTGTTCAGACAAACTCACCGGCAACGGACGACCTAACTGCGGTGGCTCAATGTGCATGGTCGGATCTACTTTAAGTTGATTCTCACGCACTAAATAACGGTAAAACTGGCGTAACGAGGACAACATCCGAGCCGCTGAGCGTCGGCTCACACCTTGCTCAAAACGCATCGCCATAAATTGTGAAATATCACTACTGCCCACATCAAGCATACTTTTTGATGCCAAAAAATCGGCAAAAATCATTAAATCACTGCCATATGCACTGAGTGTATTCTCACTCAACCCCTGTTCAGACCAAGTCGCATCTAAAAACAAGTCAATTAAAATCTTAGCACTCATCGTTAATTAACTAAACGTTAGCGGGTAACATCAACAGTATACTGAATTCAATACCGGTATATCAAAAGGTATCCCTAAACCCTGTGCACTAAAGTGGCAGTCAAAAAAAAACAGCCCGGAGGCTGCCTTTTTTTAAAAAGCTCAAGTTTCTGCTTACTTAAGTTTCTCTTTAATACGTGCACGTTTACCGGTTAAGTCACGCAAATAATACAATTTAGCACGACGTACATCACCACGACGCTTAACTTCAATATCACCCACAATATGACTATGCGTTTGGAAAACACGCTCAACACCTTCACCATGAGAGATCTTACGTACCGTAAACGCTGAATTAACGCCACGGTTCCGTTTAGCAATCACGACACCCTCAAAAGCCTGTAGTCTTTCACGACTTCCCTCTGTTACTTTAACCTGAACAACAACGGTATCACCGGGGTTGAAATCCGGAATATTCGTCTTTAATTGTTCTTGCTCCAGTTGCTCAATAATATTACTCATGACACACCCTTAACTCTTAGTTTTAATCTCGTTCAATAAAGCTGCCTGCTCAGCAGACAACGCAATCTCATTTAATAAATCCGGCCTTTTAGACCGCGTATTTTCCCATGCCTGTTGTAGTCGCCAACGAGCAATTTCCGCATGATTACCGCTCAATAACACTTCCGGAACCGTTTGACCGTCTATCGACTCTGGCCGAGTATAATGCGGGCAATCCAATAAACCATTCATATGCGAATCTTGCTGAGCCGATTCCTTAGCGCCCAACACACCCGGTAACAACCGAGTCACTGCATCTATAACCACTAACGCAGCCAATTCACCGCCACTGATCACATAATCCCCCAGCGACCATTCTTCATCGATCTCTGCGGTTATTAAACGCTCATCAATGCCTTCATAACGACCTGCAACCAAAACTAACTGTGATAGTTCGCAGGTCTTAACCAATAAATCCTGAGTTAGCGGTTTACCCTGCGGACTTAAATAAATCACTTTTCTGGCTGTGACATCACCCGCCTTTTTGGCGCTTATGATCGCTTCCTGTAACGGTTGATACATCATCACCATGCCAGGTCCACCACCGTAAGGCCTCGCATCTACCGTACGATGCCGGTCTTCGGTAAAATCTCTAGGATTCCATGTCGCCAAATCGACCAACTGATTATCTATGGCTCTACCGACAACGCCAAAACCCACCGCCTGCTGAACCATCTCAGGAAACAGAGTCACCACATCAAAGCGCATGCTAGCCACTAAAAATAAGGATCCCAGTCAACGTCAATACTGCCCGCTACTAAATCAATCTTTTTAATAACCGACCCTTGGATAAAAGGGATCAGCCGTTCACTATCACCTTGAACCACAAGCACATCATTCGCGCCGGTTTCTAAAAGATGATCAACAACCCCTAAAGAAACACCCGTTGTGGTTACAACGGCCAAGCCGACAAGATCTGACCAGTAGTATTCATCTTTCTCCGGATCAGGTAATTGACTTCGTGCTATTGAGATCGTCCAACCACATAAGGACTCCGCTTGCTCGCAACGCTCGATCGTTTCCAAACGAGCGACAATACCTTTACCCTGAATTCGACCATCGATTACCTTCAATAACCGCTGTTCACGCCCCTTCTCTAATAACCAGGGCGAATAATTCACTATATTTTCTCTCGGACTGGTGTCTGAAAAAACCTTAACCCAGCCATTAACACCAAAAACACCGGTGATTTTACCTATGACAAGATACGTTTCTGCCACTGGTAATCTTTTACTCTGCCGCTTTCTTTGCTTCTTTTACCAACTTAGCAACACGCTCTGAAGTTTGTGCACCGTGTGACTTCCAATGCGTTACGCGGTCAACGTCCAAGCGTAATCTTTCTTCATTACCCCGTGCTAATGGGTTAAAAAAACCAAGACGCTCAATATAACGCCCATCACGACTTCTTCTACTATCTGCCACAACAACATGATAAAAAGGACTATCCTTTGCACCACCTCTTGCAAGACGAATGGTTACCATTAAAATTTCCTCACAAAACTATAATCAAATAAATCGGATCATTGTACGGCCTTTTAGCAGAATGTGAAGAAATAATTGCACTCCAACCCAATAAAAACCGTCCCACTACGAACTAAAAAGCGACTTAACCGCCTAAACCACCGCCCATACCACCCATATTGCTCTTTAACCCACGCATCATATTGGCCATATTGCCCTTTTTGAAACGTTTCATCATTTTTTGCATCATTTTAAACTGCTTTAACAATTTATTGAGATCTTGAAGATCCTGACCGCAACCCGCAGCAATGCGCTTTTTCCGATTTCCCTTAATGATATCGGGAAATTTTCTTTCCTGAAACGTCATCGAATTGATCACAGCGACTTGCCGTGCCAGTTCCTTATCATTCACCTTATCTTTAACGCTTTCAGATAAGTTACCCATCCCGGGCATTTTATCCAACAAAGAACCGACACCGCCCATATTCTGCATTTGTTGTAACTGGTCTTTAAAATCTTCCAGATTAAACGTCTGACCTTTCTTAACTTTCTTCGCGAGCCGTTCGGCTTTTTTCTGATCGACCTTGCGTTCAACTTGTTCGATCAGACTGAGCATATCCCCCATACCGAGAATACGTGAGGCTAAGCGATCGGGATGAAATAATTCTAATTCATCCGTTTTCTCACCGGTACCAATAAATTTAATGGGTTTCCCGGTAATATGACGAATCGACAAGGCTGCACCACCACGTGCATCACCGTCTGCCTTGGTGAGCACAACGCCGGTTAAAGGGAGCGCTTCATCAAACGCTTTCGCGGTATTAGCCGCATCCTGCCCGGTCATACTATCAACCACAAAGAGGGTTTCAATCGGCTTAATCGCAGCATGTAAGGCTTTGATCTCAGCCATCATTTCATCATCAATGGCTAAACGTCCTGCCGTATCAACAATTAATACATCAAGAAATTTACGCCGCGCTTTAGCAATGGCATTAGTGGCAATATCAACCGGTTTTTGTGAAACATCACTTTCAAAAAACTCCAAGGATAAATCATTTGCTAAAGTTTCTAATTGCTTGATTGCCGCAGGTCGATAAACATCGGCACTGACAACACCCACTGATTTTTTATGATTTTCCTTCAGCCAACGTCCTAATTTTGCGACTGTCGTGGTTTTACCTGCCCCTTGCAAACCCGCCATTAAAATAACTGCCGGCGGATTAGTTTTAAAACTCAAGCCTTCATTCGCCCCGCCCATGACCTGCATGAGTTCATCTTGAACGATTTTCAATAAAGCTTGGCTAGGCAGTAAACTGGTTTCAACTTCGGTTCCCAATGCCCGAGTTTTTACCCCAGCAATAAACGCCTGAACCACAGGTAAGGCGACATCCGCTTCTAACAAGGACAGACGAATCTCGCGCAACGTATCCTTAATATTATCTTCAGTAAGACGCCCTTGCCCGCGGACGACCTTAAGCGTTTTCGTTAAACGATCGGTTAAATTTTCAAACATAATAGACCAACACCTTCACAACTCTTAAATATGACTCATTCAGAGCCCAAACAGGTTATAATTTTTAATTCTCCAAGAGAAACAACTTTATTTCCTTAGCAAATTATAGCTTTAATAGTAAAAGCAACCATTATGCCAGACTAATCCAATAAGGACAGCCTTAATGATTCATCCATTAATCAATAATCTGACTATTATCAGTTATTTATTAAGTGCATTTTTAATTGCAACGAATAGAAATACGCTCCCTAACGGCTTATTTAAGCACCTTAAACCACTCACTCTAGGCTGGGTTGCCGTGCTTTTACATACCACAACAGTCACCCCAAAATTATTTACGCCTGAAGGCTTAAATCTAAATTTCTTTACTGCAGGCTCACTTATTTCCGACATTGTTGTCTGGCTATTTCTTTTAGCGGCATTAACACGACCCATCGACAAATTAGCCATTGCGATTTTTCCGATCGCCGCACTGATGCTAGGACTTGAAGGCAACGTTGCCATTAAGCCACAAATTCTGGTCAATCACGCCTGGCAAATGAATATTCACATTCTCACCTCTATTATAGCCTTCAGCCTTTTTAATATAGCCGCTTTCCAAGCCATCTTATTGGCCATGCAAGACCATCAACTTCATGGTCATCGTCCACACAGACTGGTACTTTCATTGCCCCCCTTGCAAACCATGGAACTCTTATTATTTCAAATGATAGGGGCAGGCATGCTCTTTTTGTCGGGCTCCCTACTCAGTGGTTTTTTCTTTCTTGAAGATATTTTTGCACAACACCTTGCCCACAAAACAATCCTGTCACTCCTTGCATGGGTCGTATTTGGTAGCTTATTGCTCGGTCGTATTCGTTACGGTTGGCGCGGAAAAAAAGCCATCCGCGGCACCATTATTGGCTTTATCTTTCTTGCACTGGCTTATTTTGGCAGTAAACTGGCATTGGAATTAATTCTACAACGGGTCTAACCGAAAAACCGACCCCTAGATAGATTTTTCTCCGTCCTTAATGGCATTAATAATATTAGTGGTCGAATGTCCTTCTATAAAAGACAGAATTTTAACTTCGCCGCCATTAGCGAGTACACTCTCATGCCCTGCAATCTCGGTAATCGCTTGATAATCTCCGCCTTTAACCAATATATCCGGTAACAACTGGTCGATTAAAACTTGCGGCGTATCTTCGCTAAAAGCCACAACCCAATCAACACACGCTACAGCCGCCAGCATTTCCATACGATGCGCTAAATTATTCACTGGCCGATCGGAGCCCTTTAATCGCCTGACCGACTCATCACTGTTCACTAAAACAACCAGACGATCCCCCAACTTCCGTGCTTGCTGTAAATAACGAATATGCCCCGGGTGTAAAATATCAAAACACCCGTTAGTCGCAACAACGCTTTCATTATTTTTATGAGCTTTTACGATTGCAGATTCGAGCTCACTCACTGACACAACACCGCCCTGACCCAACCGCCGTCCTTGTAACACTTGAGTCATTTCAGTCGTAGTAACAGTCGCGGTACCGGATTTGCCGACCACAATACCCGCTGCCGTATTGGCCAACCATGTGGCATTCGCCAATGATTCATTGGCTGCCATACTCGCTGCCAACACTGAGATAACGGTGTCACCCGCTCCGGTTACATCAAAAACATCCCGTGCTTGGGTCGGCAAATGCAAGGGTTTACCCTCATGCTGCAGCAAAGTCATGCCATGCTCTCCCCGGGTAATTAACAACCCGGCAAGATCCAACCGTGCCATCAATTGATAACCTTTCTCAACCAATACGTCCTGATTAGGGCAAGGTCCGACAACCCCTTCAAACTCACTTAAATTAGGCGTCATAAGCGTTGCCTTTCGATAGCGTTCAAAATCCATTCCTTTAGGATCAACCAATGCGGGTTTGTTATAACGCCCAGCCAACGCGATTAACTGCTCGACTTGTGCTAAGGTTCCTTTCCCGTAATCTGAGAAAATAATCACATCAGTTTGCTCAATTAACTCAGGGCAAACAGCGAGCAGATGGTCACTGTTAAACTGCTGGAAATCTTCCTCAAAATCGAGACGAATGAGCTGCTGATTTCGACTCATAACCCGCAATTTAGTAATCGTTGGGTATTCATCTAAGGTAATAAAGCAACACTTCACCCCCGCACCCGTTAACACGGATGTTAAGGTATCTGCGGCTTCATCCTGACCACAATATCCCACCAACGTAACATCCACACCCAACTCAGCTAAATTTAACGCAACATTACCGGCTCCACCCGGGCGAAACTCACGGTTATTAACATGAACAATAGGAACCGGGGCTTCTGGCGAAACGCGAGACGTTGAGCCATGCCAATATTGGTCAAGCATCAAATCGCCAACCACCAACACGCGCGCCGAAATGAACTCAGGTAACTGCATTAACTTTAATCCCGCATAAAAAAGAATCCAAAATACCATAATAACCCAACAAAATACCAGCCTACGATCAACCCACTCAAACTAACAACGCCACACTAACCCGGCTATTTCATCAAAGGCTATGATAGAATCAACCGGCTCACTCAAGCTTTAAGGAAACTAATATGAAGGTCACTATTTACCACAATCCCCGTTGCAGTAAATCACGCCAAACATTGCAACTCATTCAAGAACAGGGTATTGAACCAGACATTATAAAATACTTAGAAACACCGCCCAGTGCCGAAGAAATCAAAACCATTTTAACTAAACTGGCTATTGAACCCCGAGAACTACTACGAAAAAATGAGCCTGACTATAAGGCCGCCGGCCTGAATGATACTTCACTTGACGATGACACCGTAATAAATGCAATGGTTGATCACCCGAAACTTATTGAGCGCCCGATTGTTTTGGCCAATGATCAGGCTGTCATTGGCCGTCCCCCTGAGAACGTCCTTGCCATTTTATAAACCCTCATTAACGAACACAAAAAGACAACCTCTTACAAAAAACATCCCATGGATACACAGATACTCATTCTCTATTACAGCCGACATGGCTCTACAATTGATATGGCCCAGCAAATTGCCCGCGGCGTTGAATCTGGCCAAAATACCACTGCAATCATCCGTACCGTTCCGAATGTATCCACGGTCTGCGAAGCGACTGAAGACAGCATTCCAGAACAAGGCGCACCTTATGCTACGCTTGATGACTTAAAAAACTGTCATGGTTTAGCACTCGGTAGTCCCACCCATTTTGGCAACATGGCCGCACCTCTTAAATATTTTATTGATAGTACGACCGAACTTTGGTTCGCCGGTGCACTCACTGGCAAACCCGCTGTCGTTTTTACCTCCTCCAGTAGCATGCATGGCGGTCACGAAAGTACATTATTATCCATGATGTTACCGCTGATGCACCAAGGCATGATGATTATGGGCGTGCCTTGCGGCGAGCCGGCCTTACGGGAAACACAAACCGGCGGCACACCTTATGGGCCTAGCCACCTCGCCAGCCACGGCCAGCCTTTAAGCAACGACGAAAAAACCTTATGCCAACTCATGGGGCAACAATTAGCCCAAACTGCTCACCGACTTAACGCCTCATGACACTCAATAAACAGACTTACTACACCTTAGCGCTCAGCGCCTACTTTAGCCTTTTTGCTTTACTGATGGCCTGGAACACACTACTCATGCCGTCGGCACGCTTTCCTACTGCATTAGTGCTCATCGTCACGGTTACACCGCTACTGCTACCATTACGCGGCTTTCTTCACGGCCGCTCCAAAAGTACCGCCTGGATGGCCTATGTCAGTTTATTGTACATTACCCACGGACTGGTCGAAGCCATGGCTAATCTCGCTGAACGTTGGTATGCTACCGGCGAAGCCATTCTTGCCCTAACCTTATTCATGAGCGCTACATTTTATGTTCGTTCAAATGGGAAAGAACCTAATCAATGAGCAAACAATTACCCCTTGATTTCAAACACCAAAGCAACCAAAGTTTTGACGACTATTTCTCCGGTGAAAACGAAGAGGTTGTCAGCCATTTAAAACAATGCAGCGATAAAAAAGGCGAACCCTTCATCTTTGTCTGGGGACCCTCCGGCACCGGAAAAACTCACCTTTTACAAGCCTGTTGTCAACAAACTGCGCAAACAGGAGACAATACTTTCTATTTGGAATTAAAAAGTGGGCAACTCCCAGACCCCAGCATTCTTGAAGGACTAGAAGACTTAGCGTTAGTTTGTATAGACAATATTCATTTACTCCATGAGACCCAACAGCACCAAGAACACTACTTTAATTTTTTTAACCGCATTACTGAACAAGGTAATCACCTCATTATCAGTGCTAATTGTTTACCCACACAATTAAACATCCCCTTAACCGACCTTAAAACTCGATTCAACTGGGGACTTACCCTGAAACTAGAACGCTTAAGCGACGCCAACTTAATGGTTGCACTCAGTCATAAAGCGCATCGCATGGGTTTTGATATTTCTCCGCAAGCCGCGACTTTTATTCTGTCTCGCTATACTCGCGAACTGACTGACTTCTGGGCCTTACTGAATATTCTGGACCACGCGACCTTATCCGCGCAACGTAAAGTAACCGTCCCTTTTCTAAAAGAAACACTGAATCTATGACCACCGCTTTAGTCTTTGGCACTGGCGCTATCGGCGGTTTTTACGGCAGCCTTTTAGCTCAACAAGGGGTTCAGGTTTCCGTAGTCTGTCGCTCTGATTACAGCCACATCAAACAACACGGCTTTCAAATTAACAGCCATGAATTAGGCCAGTGGTCTTTTCAACCCGCGCAAACATTTAATTCAACAGCCGCTGTGAAAACGCCTGTTGACTACCTGTTAGTCTGCACCAAGGTTCTCGAAAATCTTGATCGAGTAAAACTCATTAAACCGGCTGTAGGCATAAAAACCACTATCGTGCTGATTCAAAATGGTATTGCCATTGAAGATGAAATCATCGCCGCTTTTCCAGATAACGAGGTGGTCAGCGGGCTCGCTTTTATTTGCAGTAATCGCATTAGCCCTGGTGAAATTGAACATTTGGCCTATGGACGGTTAACGCTCGGAAATGTACCGTCAGGTTTTAGCGAAAAAACCCGGTGCCTGGCAACATTTTTTAACGATGCTGGCATAGATTGTCAATTAAGTGAATCCATTACCACCGCACGGTGGCAAAAATGTATTTGGAATGCCCCTTTCAACCCCTTATCGGTCCTCTCGGGTGGTCTTAGCACACAGACCATTTTACAAACCCAAGAACCCTTAATACGCGCCATCATGCAAGAGGTTTTTACGATTGCCACAGTCTTAGGTCACAGACTCCCTGGGGATATAATTGAAACCAACATTAACCATACCCAACAAATGCCGCCCTACAAAACCAGCATGCTACTAGACTATCAGGCCGGTCGTCCCATGGAAATTAATGCTATTTTAGGCAATGCAATCAAAGCGGCTGCGCACACAAATACTGAATGTCCGCACTTAAAAACGCTCTTTGCCTTACTGCAACTTACAGAATTAACCGAACCCGTTAAGCGTTCAGAAACGCCTAGGGCTAGCCAAAATACTTTGGGTTAAAGTGTTAGAACAGTAGCCTCATTATCTATATTTGAGTGGCTATCGCTAAGATTTAATTAACCTCGCAAGTTTTTTTGGTTGCACCGGCTTTGAAAACAAATAGCCCTGAAACTGGTCACAACCTAAAGCCATCAATATCGAATGCTGGCCATCAGTCTCTACCCCTTCAGCGACCACTTCCATGCCAAATGTTTTAGCCATCGCGATAATTGCCTTAGTAAAGGCTAAATTATCTTCATTAGTTGCAATATCCGTAATAAAACTTTGGTCCACTTTTACCTGAGAAAATGGCATCCGCTTAAAATTAGTCATTGATGCATAACCGGTACCAAAATCATCAAGCGAAAAACGATAACCCTGATTGGCTAACGTCACGAACTTTTCTTGCAAAGAATTAAAATCCTCTAGACTTATACTTTCGGTCACCTCTAAAATAATGGCGTTAGGAAAAACATTGTACTTGTGCGACAGGCTATTGAGCATGTTAACAAAGTCATCCTGCATCAATTGCTTAACACTGATATTAATCGATACCTTCGGTAACTCTAAACCCTCTGCTTTCCAGATCGTAATTTGTTTAAAAACTGACTCTAAAACCCATATCCCTATGGCTTCCATCCGGCTATATTGTTCGGCTAACGAAATAAAGATACCGGTAGGCAACAAACCTAAGCTCGGGTGCTGCCAACGAATGAGAGCTTCGGCACCCACCAGCTCATTGTTTTGATTATATTGCAGTTGATAAAGCATAAAAAATTGTTCATCAAAGACGGCTTCATCAAGTGACTCTATAATTTTCATTTGCTTCATTAAGCCCTTATGCATCGCTTTGGTATAAACAGCAACCGAATTCAGTGAATTTTTTTTTGCCTGATACATCGCTGAATCTGCCCATATAAGAACATCATCAACGCAATCGCCCCTATGAAAATGGCAGATACCCACACTGGCCAAAACACCCACTTTATGCTTGCCGATCATCATTAACTTACTCAGGTTTTCAACTAAACCCTGAGCAATAACTTTTGCATCTTTAGTGGCTTGTTCTCGACCGACCCGACTCGAAGCAAGGAGCACAAGAAACTCATCGCCCCCCAAACGACAGACCAGATCACCCTCTCTGATATTCAAAGATAACCGCTGGGCGATAATTTGTAACAACTCGTCACCGATATGATGCCCTAGACTATCATTCACCAACTTAAATCGGTTAAGGTCTATAAAAAACAACGTACCGACTTGATCATCAGACATTTCAAGCGTTAACCGTTTTTTTAAAAAATCGATAAAATAACGACGATTAGGTAAGCCTGTTAATTCATCCATAAATGCAGCTTGATAATAGCGCTCTTTCTCTTTATTACGTTCGGTAATATCCCTGATAAAAGCACTAAACATGATAGTGTTGGCTATTTTTATGGGGTTAATAACTATCTCTATCGGAAAAACATGGCCGTTCTTATGGAGCCCTTCTATCTCTATACGTTTATTAAGAACAACCTGCTCACCTGTTACAACATAGTTCGTCAACGCCTGATGATACTGGTCGCGATAATTTTCAGGAAAAATAAAGTCAACCATTTTATGACCCAGAATTTCTGCTTTACAGTAGCCAAAAACAGCCTCACAGGTCTTATTAAAATTAATAACACAACCCAACTTATCAAGCATGATAACGCCATCAAATGCTGAATCTAAAACTTTTCCTCTTTGCAAAGACAAGCCCTCAAAACGAGAAACGGCTCTCTCTAGTTTATCTTTTTGATAGCCTCCGAATGCTGCAAAAATTCCTAGAAATATCGGTGCAGTATCGATTATCCATAATAAGGTGTTCTGGTCATGAATAAGTCTAATTTGCTGAAATGTCCATTCTCCACTAGACCATAACAATAGACAGATGGCGCCCAACGGAAACAAGAAGCCAAACAAAACGCCATACACTGCGTATCGACTTAACTGCATTGCAAAAACTCTTGAAAATGAACGCTGCATAAGTGATTAGGGGTAAGTAATAAAAGATAAAACAACCATCATGCAATACGACTCCTTAACAAAGACGTTATTGCCTGAACACCTAAGGGTTTTGAAAAGAGATAACCCTGATAGCCGGTACATCCCAGCCGATCTAAAATATCTAATTGCGATTGTGTTTCCACACCTTCAGCAATCACCTCTAATTTCAGTGATCGGGCCATCGCTAACACCACCTCAACAATCGCCAAGCTATCTTCATTAGAATCCATATCGGCAATAAAACTCTGATCAATCTTAACCTGACTAAATGGCAGCCGTTTAAAATGCGTCATCGACGAATAGCCGGTGCCAAAATCATCCAATGAAAACCGGTAGCCTTGGCCTTTTAAGTCCCTCAAAACCGTGCTGATTAAATTAAAGTGCTCAATATCAGCACTTTCAGTAATCTCAAAAACAATCCTTTCAGGGTTAATACCGTATTGCACCGCTAAGGTGTTAACAATCGTACTGAAATTTTCATCTAACAATTGTATCGGACTAATATTAATCGCGACCTTGGGTACCCTGACCCCTGCTTGGGTCCATTGTGCCACTTGACTAACTACCGATTCAATCACCCACGCCCCGACCTCATTAATACGGCCATACTGTTCGGCCAAGCCAATAAACTGATCCGGCGGTAACAGCCCCAATTGTGGATGCTGCCAACGAACCAGTGCCTCAACACCAATCAGTTCTCGATCTTGATTGAATTGCGGTTGATAATGCATTAAAAATTGATTGTCTGTCAGCGCCTCAGTAATCCCTTCCAGCACCTGCATCTGATGCGTCAGTTGTTGATGTACTGCATCGGTATAAAAGGCGATATGGCTAGTCTTATCGTTTTTCGCCAAATACATCGCGTTATCAGAGCGCTTAATAATCGTCTCCACACTATCGCCCGCGTTAAAATGACTGATCCCGATACTGATATGCGCACTGAGTATATGTTGATCCACATGAATCGGTTGCTCGACCGCTGCCGTAATCTGGCGGGCTGTTCTTTCAGCCTGTTCGTCGGCCTTTTCAAAAACCACCTCCTGCAATGGCAATAACACAACAAATTCATCACCCCCCAGACGACAGACCAAATCACCCGCTCTTACGCTGGCCTGCAACCGCTGGGCAACGACTTGTAACAGTTGATCGCCGATACCGTGCCCTAAGCTATCGTTCACCAACTTAAACCGGTCCAGGTCTAAAAACATCAAGGTGCCTATTTCATCAGTACCTTGATCTCCTCGTGAGTGTTGCTCAAGAAATGTTTGAAAATAACGCCGATTTGGCAGGCCGGTCAAGAGATCTTCATTAGCTACTGATTCTAACTGCCTTTCAAACTTTTTATGGCTACGGTTCAGTTCCGTGACGTCCTGACCCACGCCCACAACCCCGACAACCTCACCGCGTGTATTTCGACGTGTGGTCGAGTTTAATAACACATCAACTCGGGCATTGGTTTTACTGTACAAGGGAAACTCATAGTTCGCCGTCTCACGGCCTGTTAGGGCTTCATCTAAAATACCTTTAACAGACACTTTATAATCGTCGGTAATAAAGCGCTCAACCAGATCCTCACCCATGACTTCTGATTTACTGAAGCCGGTAATACGTTCTGCCGCCTGGTTCCACTCGTTAACCAAGCCCGCCGTATCAATACCAAATATCGGCGCATTCGCGGTATCTATGAGCGCTGTTAAATCATTCGCTATCCGCTCTTGCTCAAGACGGATGGTATTCAACTCAGTAATGTCCTGACCCACGCCCACAACCCCGACAACCTCACCGCGTGTATTTCGACGTGTGGTCGAGTTTAATAACACATCAACTCGGGCATTGGTTTTACTGTACAAGGGAAACTCATAGTTCGCCGTCTCACGGCCTGTTAGGGCTTCATCTAAAATACCTTTAACAGACACTTTATAATCGTCGGTAATAAAGCGCTCAACCAGATCCTCACCCATGACTTCTGATTTACTGAAGCCGGTAATACGTTCTGCCGCCTGGTTCCACTCGTTAACCAAGCCCGCCGTATCAATACCAAATATCGGCGCATTCGCGGTATCTATGAGCGCTGTTAAATCATTCGCTATCCGCTCTTGCTCAAGATGGACGGCAATCAACTTAGTAATGTCCTGACCCACACCCACAACACCGACAACCCCGCCTTGCGAATCTCGACGTGTGGTGGAGTTTAATAACACATCAACCCGGGCGTTGGTTTTACTATACAAGGGAAACGCATAGTTCGCCGTCTCACGGCCTTTTAGGGCTTCATCTAAAACGCCCTTAACAGACACTTTATAATCCTCAGTAATAAAGCGCTCAACCAGATCCCGACCCATGACTTCTGATTTACTATAACCGGTAATACGCTCTGCCGTCTGGTTCCACTCGTTAACCAAACCCGACGTATCAATACCAAATATCGGCGCATTCGCGGTATCTATTAACGTTCTTAATTCATCTGCTCCGTGCGCTCCTTCTTGTGTCTCAAATTGCCTATCTAATTGATAGGCACCAAAAGCTGCAAAAACACCTAAAAAGAATGATGCTGTATCAATGATTAAAAGTAAGGGGGTTTGTCGATGCAGATCAATTAAACTTGATAGGTTGGTAATCGGTATGTTGTTTGCTGTTAGTAAAGTGGCACCAACTGGAAACAAAACTCCAAACAAGGTTCCATATAATAAATTTCTACTTAACCGCATCTTTTTACCCTCTAAAAAAACTTCTTAACAGAGATGTTATTGCATGATTATTTAAAGGTTAGAGACAAATCATAACCCTGATGTGCTTTTAATTATTGCTTAAGATAATCATAAAAATAACGGCGCACCAAAACGAAATAGATCTTCTTCAATAGATGAATCTAACAAGAAGATGGCAAACGAAGTGTTGGGTTAACCTAAAGAATCTATAAAAGCATCTAAGGGCCAAAAAAGCAGCCTCTTAAAGTAAAAAATTCTGTTCATTGGTCTCTAATTGTATCGGTAATACGTTTACGTTGTTATTTTCTTCGCTTGTCTGTTCTAAAACCATAAAAATACCCCTTTTACAAACGCATAGAGCAAATTTAGCTAAAAAAACGCAAAAGTAAAGCGGTTACAAAAAAAAACCGATGCCATAGCATCGGTTTTAATAGACTTTCTTAACTTCAGTAATTTAAAGTTGATCGTAACCCCGTTCATCATGTAATACCACATCTAACCCTTGTTGCTCTTGCTCTGCTGTGACTCGAATACCGAGAGTACTGTCCAGTATTTTCAAAATAACAAAGGTAAAAAAAGCGCTCCAGATAATAGTGGCAAAAATAGCAATAAACTGTACGGTAACCTGACTCATGATAGTTACCCCTTCAGGTAACCCTAAACCACCCATTTCAGTTGCTGCAAAGACTGCGGTTAACAAAGAGCCTGTTATACCACCGATACCATGGACTGAAAAAACATCTAAAGAATCATCAATCTGCAGTTTTGTTTTAATATACTGGGTCGCGTAATAACAAATAAGACCCGCTGAAATACCAATCAACAATCCACCGACCGGGCCAACAAAACCCGATGCCGGTGTGATCGTTCCAAGACCTGCCACCATACCGGTCACAATTCCTAACACACTCGGCTTACCATGGATTTTCCATTCTAGAAACATCCAGGTCAAAGAAGCCGCCGCCGCACTGATATGGGTGACTAACATGGCCATACCTGCCGCACCGTCAGCCGTTAAGGCACTTCCAGCATTAAAACCAAACCAGCCTACCCACAGCATACCGGCACCGGCAACCACCATGGTCATGTTATGCGGTGGCATGGGAATTTTAGGAAAACCGTTACGTTTACCAATCACAATAGCAGCCACCAAAGCAGCAACGCCCGCGTTAATATGAATAACAATCCCGCCAGCAAAATCCATGACGCCCATTTCAGCCAGCCAGCCGCCGCCCCAGACCCAATGACAAACCGGCACATAAACCAACACGAGCCATAAACCGCTAAACCAGAACATACTGGAAAATTTCATTCGTTCTGCAAAACCGCCCACAATCAATGCTGGGGTAATAATGGCAAAGGTCATTTGAAACATAAAAAAGACCGTTTCAGGAATATCTCCACTTAAGTCCGCTGTTCCCATACCTAACGCTAAAATCTTCTCAGCACCACCGATGAAACCGTTTAAGACCCCGCCGTCGGTAAAAATAAAGCTGTAAGCACCCAATAACCATAAAACAGACACTAAACAAGCAATAGAAAAACATTGCATTAAAACGGTCAGTACATTTTTAGAGCGCACTAAACCGGCATAAAATAAGGATAAGCCCGGTAACGTCATAAATAACACCAGTGCCGTTGATGTTAAAATCCATGCGGTATTGCCGCCATTTAATTCATCGGCACTGGCTATTTCAGGCATCAAACCCAAAACACTCAACGCGCCTATCTTAACAAGTAAATTATTCATTTCTTTATCTCTGTGTTTAATGATTATTACATTGCATCGACACCGGACTCACCGGTTCTAATACGGATGACTTGCTCTAACGACGTCACAAAAATCTTACCGTCACCAATTTTCCCCGTACTCGCCCCTTCCACCAACGCATTCATAGCCGCCTCTAAAGTCTCATCAGAAACCGCGACTTCTAATTTAACTTTAGGCAAAAAGTCAACTACATATTCAGCACCCCGATAGAGTTCCGTATGCCCTTTCTGGCGTCCAAAACCCTTTACTTCTGTTACGGTCAAACCCGCCACGCCAACATCAGATAGTGCTTCACGCACATCATCTAATTTAAATGGTTTGATTATTGCTGTGATTAATTTCATTTCATCTCCTGCATTATTTTGGTTCATCACACGAGGAGTAGCTTACGCAAAGGGCATGCCAAACACAAGTCATTGAAAGCAAAGGATTTAATCGTTCCCCTCTTGCACCAAGATGGCTCGCTACAATCAAACTATGCTTATTTTTGGTGCGCTTATAACTTAAGAATACGCTTTATTCACCCACAGGAATGCTTAGCCCCGACTGCTATGGGGTCTAAACAACCGCACTCAAAAACACTTAATCCTGAGTCCATATCACAGCCAAGCTATTGAAAACAGAGGCCTATTTTTATAAAACGCGTAGAAATACAGCATAAATAAAACCTTGAAAAAGGGTCTTATCAAAAATTAACAAACGCAGTTAAGGGCTAGAAACAAACTGGGGCATCAATCGCTTAAATTGCACCATTAAGGTGCAATTTAAATAAAAAGGGCATTAAAATCAATGCCTTATAAAATATAAGACTCAAAATCACCCTTTGAGAATATTTTTGGCCTCCTCAACCATTGCCAAGAGCGAATGTTCTTTTAGGGTTGCCATCAACTCATCGGTCTTAAATTTATGGTGACGTTCATAGGCGACCCCGACTTGCTCCATTTCTGCTAACCCCGATTCACGCGCATGCTCAACAAAACCGTCATTTTTCCAAAAGAATGCACCCGGCATCGTCGTTGGAATCACTAATACAAAAAATAAAGACCGCCCAATGGCACCGGTTACGAAGACCATTCCGGTTAACATCCCTAATAGCACAAGGCCAACAATATTCTCTATGCCTATCAGCGCTAAACTAGCCGCCAGCAGCAAGGCTAAAGCTAACAATCCATTTCGAAGCTCATAACTTTTGCCGTACTTGGTCACTTGCCAATAATAAGACCCGGCTCCTTCATTACCCCGTTTTTTCATATCTCGGGCATGAAAAATATGTCCCACGCCTTCAATAACTAACCCAGCCACCATCACCCAAGCCAAAGTGGCGATAACCGGTTGAACCGCAACCCCTGAAGGTGCCACCAAAACCGTCACCACTAAAGGGACCAAGGCCCCATAAATCAATGCTGCCGAGACAAAAGCACTACCGGTTTGCCAATGATCCCAAAAAGGGCGAGCCGGAATTCGATACAGCTTATACATAAAGTAGCCCCCAATCAGAGCACCTAAAATACCTAACCCGGCAAAAACCATGGCGAGCCATTGAAAAATAACCATCTCGAATAAAGCCAAACTGCTGTAACCTAAAAGACCTAAATAAAACAAAGAAACTCCGGCAATCTCTCGGCTCACCGGCGATAGTTTTAAATTATAAAAACCCCGATAAAAACGATGCGGCTTACCCAAGTGCATATTCAATTGATATAAACCCGTGGTACTAATAATCACTAATGATGCCAATAAGACCGGAAAAACAACGGGGGTTTTTAGCAAAGCCAAACTATCAACACCAACAAGATTACCTAAAAGCAACAAGATGAAAGTACCCATGGTTGCTTGTGTGCATAAGGTAAACACCACATGCGCACTTTCATGACTGGTAAGTAATTTTTTAAAATTCCAATATCTTTCATAACCTTGCTTTTTATCAACAGTCGCCTTAAACGGCTCACCATGATGTTCCCGGTGATATTTAACCGGCATCGAATCCGTACGTGTCATCTCATGTTCGGTGGGCTTGTTCTGCTGAAAGCGGATATTCGGCCGGGTAATATCCGCACGCGGAAAACCCGATATTTCGACTTCCGCCTGCTCACGATTTTCCGGAATATTCTCAATCACGCCAAAGTCCAACGCATTACCCAAACAAGCCGACACACAAGCCGGTTTCAATCCCACCTCAAGCCGGTCAACACACATATTACATTTTGAGACTTCGCCCTTAACAGGGTCTAACTGCGGCGCATTATAAGGGCACACCCAAGTACAGTAACCACAACCAAAACAAATATCGGGGTCTTGCAGAACCGCGCCGTATTCGGCAAATTTTGTATAAGCACGCGTTGGGCAGCCTTTTAAACAAACCGGGTCATCACAATGATTACACGCCATTGAGATATTAATCCGCTGATAATTAGGGTAAGTACCGCCCTCGACAAATCCGACAGACCGAAAAGCGATATGTGCCGGCACATCATTTTTCTCACTACAGGCCGACTCACAGGCATGACAACCAATACAATTATCAGCATTTAAATAAAACCCATGCTGCTTATAGCGATTAGGGTTTTCACCAATGTCACCATCACCGTTAATGGTTAAACTTTCACCCCGCAAAGCACTGTCTTTTACAGTCAACTCTATCGGCTGCCCATAACGACTTTTTTCTTGGCTTTCAAGGTCTGTTAAAAAAGCGTAACTAGGCTCGCCTTCCCGTACTTTATACATCATTAATCCTTAAAAATATCACCCGTGTCTACCCAAACCACTTTAACGGCAGGGCAAAATGCTGCTGACAGAAAAAACAAAACCGTTGATGCATTTTCATCAAAACTCCCTGGCTTCCTTATTCAATTGTGCGGCTAATACCTGATCTATTTGTTCAATACGAACAGCCCCTTGTTTAAAAGCCGGCTGACGAGAGTAAGGGTCTAATAATCCCAGTGTTAATCGATTCACACAATCAAAAAAATGAAAAGGTATAAAAACCATATCTCTAGGTACCCGCTGGGTCAACATCACCAATACCACGGCATCACTACGTCTGGAAATAACACGAACATAAGTCTGATGCTTAATACCTAATTTCACCGCTGCATCGGGGTTCATTTCCATAAAAGGTGTCGGGCTGAACTTGTTATTATTAGCAATTTTACCCGTCCGTGTGCGAGAATGAAAATGCTCAACTAAACGTCCTGAATTGAGCCAAAAAGGATATTGTTTATCAGGTTTTTCATTATTATCCACAAACGGTAGCGGAATCAATTTAGCCCTGCCATCGGGATAGCTAAACGTCGCGGGGTCAGCATATAAGCGCTTACCGCCCTTCGGGGGTAACTCACCCTTTTTGGCTTGCTCTTCGGTATAGGGCCATTGAATACCTTTATGCGCTTCAATGAGATCATGTGTCAGTCCTGAAATATCGACTAACCGCCCTTTAGATAACTCACGCATCTCGTCAAAAACATCATCAAAATGATGTGGAAAATGCATCTTTTCTGCACGCTTAAAACGTTTTGCCAAAGCATTAAAAATATGTAAATCCGTTTTAGACTGCGCGTACGGCTCTTTAATCTTACGGATAATATTAACCCGTCGTTCAGTATTGGTAAACACGCCCTCTTTTTCAGCCCAAATAGCTGCGGGCAGAAAAATATGCGCATACTGCGTGGTCTCAACATCCACATAAGAGTCCTGCACCACACAGCACTCTAACTTTTCAAGTGTTTTGCGTATTCGAGAAGTATTCGGCATTGAGGTCATCGGATTAGTCCCCACCAACCACAGGCCTTTAATTTCTCCGGCCTCAATCGCCGGAAAAATATCGGTTTGAGTTAACCCTCGTTTTTTCGGAAAAAACTCCGGGTCTACCCCCCAAAATTTACCGATGTCTTCTCGGTCTTTACCATTTTCCAACAAGCGATAACCCGGCAACCCCGAACAAGAAGACCATTCCCGTGTCCCCATTGCATTGCATTGCCCGGTAATAGACAAACTGGTGCCACCCGGCTTACCGATATTACCGGTCAGTAAACTCAGATTATTAATACCCACAACCCCATCCGAGCCGTGGGTACTTTGGTTAATTCCCATACACCAAATACTCATGGCGCTACCGGCTTTAGCATAAATTCTGGCAACCGTTCGAATCGTGTCTTCATCAATGCCGCAAATGCGCGAGGCCACTACCGGGTCATAATTTTTAACCTCTGCCGCCAATGCTTCAAAGCCCACCGTATTCGCCTCAAGATAGTCCTGATCTTCCAGCCCTTCCTCAAGAATAACCTGCATCATGGCATTCATGAGCACCACATCTGTTCCCGGGGTAATACACAGGTGAAAATCGGCGTATTGCGCTAACATCGTCACGCGCGGATCAATAACAATTAAAGGAAATTGACGCTTTTCGCGCGCCTCCTTAAAACGCCAATAAATAATGGGGTGTTGCTCAGGAAGGTTTGATCCCCAGGCTATTAAACACTCGGTATGCTCAAAATCCTCATAACAGCCCGGTGGACCATCAGACCCAAAAGACCGTTTATACCCTGACACGGCTGACGCCATACACAAGGTCGTATTACCATCATAATTATTGGTTCCGATGACACCACGAGCCAATTTTCCTAAGGTATAAAAACCTTCCGTTAATATCTGTCCGGTTGAAACAATGGCAAAAGAATCAGGACCATATTTTTCCTGAATACGATTGATCTCAGCGGCCATCTTATCCAAGGCACCATCCCAACCGGATTCCTGATAGTCATCATGAATACTGTTACGCATTAAGGGCGTTTTGCCTCGACCAGAGGACTCAAACAGTTCATGCTCAAAGAGACCTTTGACACATAGTTTTCCTCGATTAACATCGGCATCAGCAACCCCTCTTGAGGCGACCGGTTTGCCATCCTTGTTAATACCAATTTCTATAGAACAACCCGTGGAACAATAGCCACAAGTCGAATAAGACCACTTTTCTATTCCTTTATCAGCAATCTTAATCGGGTTTTTCTGGTGTCGTCCAAAGAGCATAATACTAAATCTATTTTGAATTTAAAATTATTGAATTAACGGCGAATCTGACACGTTCAAATTAAAGCCACTTATTTCTGCCTCACTGGCCGTGAATTCAATAAATTGACTAATCGCCTTACGTCTGACCCGCTCTTGCAAATAATCTGCAATTTTTTCTTTGACGGCTAAAAATGGCATGAGTTCACCTTCAACACGCTGATCAATTCGAACGATATGAAACCCGTATCGTGACTCAATCGGTTTTTTTGCAACACCTGTTTCGGTTAATGAAAAAACCTGACGTTCAAATTCCTCAACCGTTTGCCCCCGTGTTAACTGCCCTAAATGGCCCCCATCTTTCTTGGATGGGCACACAGAATAACGATTGGCCTGCTCTTTAAATGAACTTCCCTGACTCAACGCCAGTAAAATCTCATCGGCTAACTCACGCATACGTCGACGTTCTTTAACATCATCGGGTGCCGCCGGTAATAAAATATGGCTGGCTTCAATCAAATCCTGAGTCTTAAATTTTAACTGATTATTTTCGAAATATTGCCGGCAAATTTCAGTATCTGATTCTGGCACTTGTACTTCTTGTTCAATTAGAGCCTCAATTGCCGATTCTACGTCCCGCTCATGGTCCTGCCCATCAACCGCCGTGAGCTCATGTTCACCTACTCGCTGTAATAACAACTGACGAATCACTAACGCTCTGGCGGCTAAATGATAAGCCTCTTCTTGTGATCCGGCTGGATGATACTGCATTTCTGCAGCAATTTCGCTCTCCGCAATAACTTCCCCATTCACAGAAATTTCTATCGGTGCTGGTGGTTCCACAACAATTTCAACATTTAACTTATTGCTTGCCATCGTCAAGACCGCTTCCTGACCACTTGAAAATTCCGACCAAAATACCAAATAGGTGCACTCCATACATGTACTAACCGGGTAAACGGGAAGACAAAAAACATCGTTAAACCAACTAAGATATGTAATTTATAAAGCCAATTGACTTCTAAGAGAGCCTCTGCTGCCCCCCCATGAAAGGTAACAATTTGTTGCGCCCATTCGGCTAATAATAACATTTGCTGGCCATCCATATGGGCACCGGAAACAAAAATACTCAACAACCCCAAAATCAACTGAACATAAATCAATAACAAAATAAAAACGTCACTACGATTACTGGTTGCTTTGACCCGCGGGTCTGTCAAACGCCGCTTAACTAAAGCGGTCATTCCTAAAAAACAAATAATTCCAAATATTCCACCCATAACCATGGCAATCAATTGTTTTATTTCAGTGGTCAGACCGAAAGCATGATAAACCGATGGAGGGGTTAGTAAGCCAAACAAGTGACCCACAAACAATAACAAAATACCCACATGAAACTGGGTATTCGCTTTACGAAAACCTTTACTGCTTAACATCTGACTTGAACCCGCTTTCCATGAGTATTGATCTTTATCAAAACGAATCCAACTTCCCAGCAAAAAAATAGTCCCGGCCAGATAAGGATAGACACCAAACAATAAATCATTCATATAATTCATAAAAAAACTCCCAAATGTATTCTTTTCCAGCTCACGGTAACCATCGCCATGAGTGACCTTAACTAGGGCGACTATTTCGTTTAATCGAATCTACCGACACCCGCTGTTCATTCGCACTTGGCATTGCAGGTGAACAACTGCCTTTTGGATCATCGCCGCCAAAACGCACCGCTTCTTCCTCCCAAACCTTATCCATTGCTTCCGGCGTGTTATCAGGGACTTCACCGGCAATAGAACTGCGTATTTTGTTCAAATCCACGGTTGCCCCCGTCACAGCCAACAGACTCTGAAAGATAACTTGATACGGATGTTCGCGCTGCTCTAAGCGCACTGCCAATACCCCCACAATATGCTCAACCTCCCCTAACCATTGCTTAATTTCTACAACCGGTCGCTGAGACAAATATTCAAGAAACAAAGGAATATGGTCCGGCAATTCATTGGCTGTTAACTCGAAACCGTTATCGTTATAAACCGCTAACAAATCGACCATGGCTTGACCCCGATCACGTGACTCACCGTGCACATGCTCAAACAATAACAAAGACAGTGTCCGACCCCGATCAAATAATTCCACATATTCTGACTGCGCATCCATTAGATCCTGAACACACAAGTCGTTAATAAAAATGATTAACTGATTGTGTAGCGACGGCTCTAACAACTGCTCTTGCTCCAGAATTGCGATCATATCATCGCGATAACCAAACAAGTCCTGTTCGGGATAAGACATTAAGGCTGAAAGTACTTTGAGAGTATTCATGGTCTTAATTCCCTGTACTTTCAGGTGTTACCGGTGGAATTCTAACCCCCGGCTGATATTTTTTAATGGTCTCGCTAGCAATTGAAACCTCATTGGTTTTTTTGGTGCCAAATAAGTTCAGATCACTGGTGCCATTACTACAGCCATTACCAAAACTAAACCCACAACCGCCGCGTTCTGGGAAGGCATCCATCGCCTGTTCACGGTGAGCCGTTGGAATAACAAAACGATCCTCATAATTGGCAATAGCCATATAACGGTACATCTCTTCCACCTGTTTTTCAGTCAAATCAACGGCATCCAAAACGGTTGTGTCATTAATACCGTCAACGTGTTGGCCACGCTTGTAAGCCCGCATGGCCAACATCCTTTTCAATGCTAAAGTCACCGGTGCTTCATCACCCGCCGTTAACATATTCGCCAGATACTTAACCGGAATTCGCAACGAATCGACATCCGGAATAATGCCGTTTACCCCCACCTTCCCACTGTCTGCAGCGGCTTGTATCGGGCTCAAGGGCGGGATATACCAAACCATCGGCAGGGTTCGATACTCTGGGTGTAACGGAAAAGCAATTTTCCAATCCATTGCCATTTTGTAAACCGGTGACGCTTTTGCAGCCTCTAACCAATTCTCCGGTATGCCGTCTTTACGTGCTTGCTCAATCACAGCAGGATCATTCGGATCTAAAAAGAGTTCCAATTGCTGCTCATATAAATCCAGTTCCGACTCGGTACTTGCCGCTTCTTTAATACGATCAGCATCATACAAAATAACACCCAAGTAACGGATCCTGCCCACACACGTTTCTGAACAAACTGTCGGTTCACCCATTTCAATACGCGGATAACAAAAAATACATTTCTCAGATTTACCAGACTTCCAATTGAAATATATTTTCTTATAAGGACATCCGGAAATACACATCCGCCAACCACGACATTTGTCCTGATCAATTAATACAATGCCGTCTTCTTCACGCTTATAAATGGCGCCCGAGGGACAACTCGCCACACAGGTCGGATTAAGACAATGCTCACACAAACGCGGCAAATACATCATGAAGGTGTTTTCAAACTCACCGTAGATTTCTTTCTGGATATTTTCAAAGTTAATATCCTTACTACGTTTCTCAAATTCCGTACCCAGAATTTCTTCCCAATTAGGTCCCCATTCCACTTTTTGCATCCGCTTACCGGTTATTAACGACCGGGGCCTTGCTGTGGGCTGATGCTTACTTTCTGGCGCATTATGTAGATGCTGATAATCAAAATCAAAGGGCTCATAATAATCATCAATCTCTGGCAAATCAGGGTTACCAAAGATGTTCGCTAGAATACGCCATTTGCCCCCGATCTTAGGTTCAATATCACCACTCTTTTTACGGGCCCAGCCCCCGTTCCAAACGCTCTGATTTTCCCATTCCTTGGGATAACCAATACCCGGCTTTGTTTCTACATTATTAAACCAAGCATATTCCATTCCTTCTCGAGACGTCCAAACGTTTTTACAGGTCACTGAACAGGTATGACAACCAATACATTTATCTAAATTCAGAACTTTCCCTATCTGTGCACGAATTTTCATTGAGCAACCTCTTTCTCTTGATTGGCACCTTCAATAGGCTCTTCATCAAGCCAATCCACATCATTCATTTTACGCACGATGACAAATTCATCGCGGTTTGAACCAACGGTCCCATAATAATTAAAGCCATAAGATTGCTGTGCGTACGAGCCAATCATATGCGTCGGTTTTAAGACGGTCCGGGTCACTGAATTATGCATCCCCCCCCGAGTCCCTGTTGTTTCTGAACCCGGAACATTAACGGTTCGCTCTTGCGCGTGATACATCATGGTCATGCCCTCATTAACGCGCTGACTCACCACGACACGGGCGGTCAATGCGCCGTTAACATTAAAGGCCTCAACCCAGTCATTATCTTCAAGCCCCACTTTCTTGGCATCAATCTCACTCATCCAGATAATCGGTCCGCCCCGTGACAAGGTCAGCATCAACAAGTTATCGGTATAAGTACTGTGTATCCCCCATTTCTGATGCGGGGTAATCCAGTTCAATGCAATCTCAGGATGGCCATTGGGTTTTTTATTCATTAAGGGCCGTACCGTTTTAGTATCAATGGGCGGCCTGTAGGTTGAAAAACCCTCACCAAAAGCAATCATCCACTCATGATCTTGATAAAATTGTTGGCGACCCGTTATCGTACGCCAAGGAATTAACTCATGAACATTGGTATATCCTGCGTTATAGCTCACATGCTCGTCTTCTAACCCGCTCCATATGGGCGATGAAATAATTTTTCGTGGTTGCGCCTTAATATCGCGGAAACGAATTTTCTCATCTTCTTTTGATTTTGCCAGATGGGTATGATCCCGCCCGGTTTTTTCCCCTAACGCTTCCCAGGCTTTAACGGCAACTTGACCATTGGTTTCAGGCGCGAGTGTTAAAATAACTTCACAGGCATTAATCGCTGTCTCAATCGCCGGCATGCCTTTAGAGACCCCTTCATCCAATATTTTATGATTGAGTTTACCCAACAATTCCACTTCCGGTTCGGTATTCCAATGAATACCTTTGCCGCCATTACCCAACTTCGCCATTAATGGTCCTAAGGCGGTAAAACGTTTATAGGTATTAGGGTAATCCCGTTCGACAACAGAAATATTTGGCATGGTCTTACCCGGTATCGCTGCGCATTCTCCTTTCGCCCATTCGGTCACCCCTAACGGCTGCCCCAACTCACCCGGGGTATCGTGCATGGTTGGCACGGTCACGACATCTTTTTCTACGCCTAAGTGACCGACACAAACCTCAGAAAATTTCTTGGCAATACCTTTATAAATATCCCAGTCACTACGTGCCTCCCAAGCCGGATCAACAGCCGCTGATAACGGATGAATAAAGGGGTGCATATCCGAGGTATTCATATCATCTTTTTCATACCAAGTCGCTGTTGGCAAAACAATATCAGAATACAAACAGGTTGTTGACATTCGAAAATCAAGCGTGACCAATAAGTCTAATTTACCGGTCTGCTCTTGTTCATGCCAAACCACTTCTTCAGGCTTTAAACCGCCTTCTTCACCGAGATCTTTACCCAACAATCCATGGCGGGTCCCCAATAAATGTTTCAGCAGATATTCATGCCCTTTACCGCTGGAGCCTAATAGATTTGAGCGCCATATAAACATATTTCGAGGAAAATTCTGCGGATCATCCGGATCCTCACAAGCCATCTTTAACGCACCGGATTCTAACTGTTTAACGGTAAAATCAACCGGATCCTGACCTGCTTTTTGTGCCGCCTTAACTAATCCCAATGGATTAGTCGCTAATTGCGGCGCGGAAGGTAACCAACCCATGCGTTCAGCACGAACGTTATAATCAATAACACTGCCAGTATATTTTTTCTGGTCCGCTAAGGGCGATAGAATCTCATTCAATTCAACTTTTTCATAACGCCATTGATCACTGTGGCTATAGAAAAAAGAAGTCCCATTCATTTGCCGCGGCGGACGCTGCCAGTCCAATGCAAAAGCCAACGGCTGCCAACCGGTTTGCGGACGTAATTTTTCCTGACCCACGTAGTGCGCCCAACCGCCCCCTGACTGCCCAACACAACCACACATCATCAGCATATTAATCAAACTACGATAGTTCATATCCTGATGGTACCAGTGATTTAAACCGGCTCCGACAATGACCATCGATTTGCCTTGTGTCTTGTGAGCATTTTCAGCAAATTGCTCGGCCACAGTAATTACATCCTGTGGTTTAACCCCGGTAATCTGCTGTTGCCATCCTGGCGTATAAGGCACATCATCGAGAAAAGATGTCGCAACATTATCTCCACCTAAGCCGCGATCAATGCTGTAATGCGCCATCATCAAGTCATAGACTGTTGCGACACTTAGTTCCTGACCCTCGGCCGTTTTAAACTTACGCACAGGTACATTACGATAAAGTACTTCGCCATGGTCGGTATTATTAAAATGCTCATGCGCTATGGCGCCAAAATAAGGAAAAGCAACGGACGCCACTGCATCTTTCTTATCAATCAAGGTTAACAACAAATCTGTTTTGCTATTTTTCTCGCCTTCTTTTTCTTCTAAATTCCAGCGCCCTTTTTCGCCCCAGCGAAAACCAATTGACCCATTCGGTGCCACTAAGCTATCGCCGCTATAAGCCATTGTTTTCCATTCCGGGTTATTTTCCTGACCCAAAGCACCATCTATATCTGCCGCACGCAAGAAACGTCCTGCTTTAAGGTGGCCGTCCTGATAATCTTCCAGACAAACCAACATCGGCATATCGGTATATTGGCGCACATAATCAATGAAATAATCACTGGGGTTATCAATATGATATTTCTTCAGAATAACGTGCCCAAACGCCATCGCTAGCGCCGCATCGGTTCCTTGCTTAGGTGCCAACCAGATATCAGCAAATTTTGATGCCTCGGAAAAATCAGGAGTAATAACAACGCTTTTAACCCCTTTATAACGCGCTTCGCTGTAGAAATGCGCATCTGGCGTTCGGGTCTGAGGAACGTTCGACCCCCACAACAGTAAAAAATTCGAGTTATACCAATCTGCAGACTCTGGCACATCGGTTTGCTCACCCCAAACCTGCGGTGAACTCGGTGGCAAATCACAATACCAGTCATAAAAACTTAAACAGGTCCCACCGATCAGAGACAGGTAACGTGTCCCTGCCGCATAAGAAGCCATGGACATAGCAGGAATCGGCGAAAATCCGACCACGCGATCCGGTCCATATTCTTTAGCTGTATAAACATTCGCTGCAGCAATGATTTCATTCATCTCATCCCAGGGTGCACGAACAAAGCCCCCCATACCGCGTTTGGATTTATACGAGGCTGTTTTCTCCGGGGATGAAACAATAGAGTGCCATGCCTCAACTGGTTCCATTTCTGCCCGTGCTGCACGCCATAATTTCAATAAACGCTTACGTATCAACGGATACCGCAATCGATTAGCACTGTACAGATACCACGAATAACTCGCTCCGCGCGGACACCCTCGTGGTTCATGATTAGGCAGGTCAGGCCGGGTTTCAGGGTAATCAGTCTGCTGCGTTTCCCAGGTCACCAACCCATTTTTAACATATATTTTCCAACTGCATGAGCCGGTACAATTAACCCCATGCGTTGAACGAACAATCTTGTCATGTTGCCAACGCTGACGGTAGGATTGCTCCCATGACCGGTCTTCATTAGACACTTCACCATGATTATCAGAAAAGCTCTCTTGTTTTTTCTTAAAAAATTGCAAACGATCCAGAAAATGACTCATGGTAATCCCAAAGATTGATATTTAAAAATGCGTTAAAAATTCAAGCCGAATCTAGCAACAGAGGTGATAAACGCCCCTCTATCGACCGATAAAACTACTAATAAATGTTTGAGGTCTTACAGGTCGGGCACCTTCATACTGCCCTCAGCAACTAACACAGCCTCACCGCCTAACCGGAGAGTCATCAACTGGTCTACTTTTTTATCCATTTCCAGAGACAAGACACTGCGCCTGTTTTTGGCTTCACCGCGATCAACTGAAAAAGTATACGTCCCTTCTCTAATATGGTCATAGGAACACAGATAGGCCGCCAAAGCAGGCATTGCCGTTCCAACCGGTGGGTCATCGTAATGGGAAATTTTTGATCCTAATAATCGACAATGAAAATCGATATCCTGATGCGCACTCTTACGAGAAAACAACAACACTTCCTGTGCTGTCGTTTGAGGGGCTACTGATTGACTCCAGGCATTAAAATCAAACCGCGCTTCTCTGACCGCCTCATAACTGTGGACTGGAACCACTAAGTAAGGTGCACCACAAAAAACCAGTCGCGCCGTATAGTGTTTATTATCAATAAGTTCTGGAGCAATCGATAAAATTTGCGCCAATTCAACATCACGCGGTGCAAACCGGTCCACGATGGATGAAAACTGACGGCTAAATCGTACAAATTCAGGCTGGTTTCCTTCCCCAGAAATCGTAACGTCAATAGACCCTACATTTTGTTGCAACGTTAATGCGGTAGTAGCTTCATCCAGTGTAATCACACCTGAAGACGCTAAAACAAAGCCTGTTGCAATAATCGGGTGTCCTGAAAAATCCACTTCACCGTTAGGCGTAAAAACATACATGCGGTAACTGTTGCCTGTCTCCTCTGGCGGCATGACAAAAACAGATTCGGTTAAGTTCAACTCCTTAGCCATAATCGCCATCTGTTCTTTTTCTAAGCCACTGGCATCCGGAAATACCGCTACCTGAGCGCCACCAAATGCCTGCTTGGTAAAAACATCTGTAATATAAAAATTGCAAGTCATCATTACCCTCTTTATGTTGATTCTGCCAATTGAACTCTGTCATCGTGTAACCGTACGGAATAACACAGTACCTGATCGTCTTGCTCCAGACATTGCCCTGAGCGCAAGCTAAAATGTTGCTTGTAAAGTGGCGAGGCGACTACCGGCTCACCGTTAATATCCCCGACCATACCGCGCGATAACACATTGGCTTTGCCAATGGGGTCATAGTTACCAATCGCATATATTTTATCTTCATTCGGAAAATAAAATATCGCCACTTGTTGGTTATTCACTAAGGCACAAACCCCGGAATTAGGCTGTAAATCATCAGCACTGCAAACATCTATCCACTGCGTCATTTATGCGTCCTCTATCGGGCTAAACGTGACCAATTGCTCACGTTCTTGTTCATTAGCGGGTCTGACCTGACCCCGCTCTTCAACAAAGACCACACGCTCATCTGACTGATCACTATTCACAAAATGTCGAAAACGTTTTAAATGCTCTGGGCTTTCTAAGGTTGTTTTCCACTCACATTGATAGGTCTCAATAACATAATCCATTTGTTGTTCTAATTGCTCACAAATATTTAATCGATCCTCAATGACAACCGATTTTAAATAATCTAAACCCCCTTCCATATTTTCCATCCAGACCGAAGTACGCTGCAGACGGTCAGCCGTACGGACATAAAAAATTAACACCCGATCGATATACTTGATCAGAGTTTCTTTATCTAAATTAGTCGCAAATAAATCAGCATGTCGCGGTTTCATACCACCATTACCACAAACGTATAAATTCCAACCATGTTCAGTAGCGATAACGCCAATATCCTTACCTTGGGCTTCTGCACATTCCCGTGTGCAACCGGAGACCGCCATTTTAATTTTATGCGGCGCCCGAAGACCTTTGTAACGATTTTCTAATTCAATCGCAAGACTCACGCTATCATCTAAACCAAACCGGCACCAGGTACTTCCTACACAAGATTTAACGGTACGCAATGACTTTCCGTAAGCATGGCCACTTTCAAAACCCGCGACAATCAACTCATCCCAAATTGCGGGCAGTTGATTAATTTGGGCACCAAACAAATCAATCCGTTGACCGCCGGTTATTTTGGTATATAAACCATACTTGTTACCCACTTCACCCAAGGCAATCAACATCTGCGGGGTGATTTCTCCGCCGGTAACGCGCGGTACGATCGAATACGTACCGTCTTTTTGCATGTTAGCCAGATACACATCGTTGGTATCTTGAACGCCTAAGTGCTGCTTTTCTAAAACATACTCGTTCCAGTAGGAGGCTAAAATTGACCCTACCGCCTGCCGGCAAACCTCACAACCTCGCCCACGACCATGACCCGTTAATAGCTCATCAAAGGTTTTAATTTCATCAACCATCACCAAGTTATACAAATCTTGCCGGGTATGGGAGAAGTGTTCACAAATATCGGTATTAACTTCAAAACCTAATTTATCCAGTTCACTATCCAATACTGATTTCAACAAAGCCGTACACCCACCACAACCGGTAGCGGCTTTCGTTTCAGATTTTAATGCCCCCATATCCTGACAGCCGGCGGTAATGGCTTCACAGACCTGCCCTTTACTCACATCATGACAGGAACAAATCTGTGCAGAGGCCGGCAACGCATCAGGCCCTAAGCCCACCGACTCATCAGAACGACTCGGCAAGATCAGCGCATCGGGATTTTCAGGTAATTCAATACCGTTTAAGCAATATTGCAATAGCGTTCCGTAACCTGCCGAATCACCCACAAGCACTGCGCCCAATAAATTCTTTTTGTCTGCACTCACGACGATGCGTTTATAAATCTCACTGGAGCCATCTTGATAGGTGTAAACCAAAGCGCCCTGTGTCTTTGCATGCGCATCACCGATACTGGCGACATCCACACCCATTAACTTAAGCTTTGTGCTCATATCAGCACCCAAAAAAGCCGCCTCTTTTTGTTCCAGTTGAGCCACCACGGTACGCGCCATTTGATAGCCCGGCGCCACCAGACCAAAGATCTGATTATTCCAAAGTGCACATTCACCGATCGCATAAATATCAGGATCTGAAGTCAGGCATTGATTATCTATGACAATACCTCCCCGCTGACCGATCTCCAAGAAACTGTCTCGGGCGATGTCATCCCGTGGCCTGATCCCTGCCGAAAAAAGGACGATGTCCGTCTCTAGCTCTTCACCGTCAGCAAAACACATTTTATGAATCGCCTGATCACCATCAATAATCTTCTGGGTATTTTTACTGGTATGAATCGTGACACCCAACGCTTCAATTTTACTTCTTAGCATTGCCGCGCCACCCTCGTCTAGTTGTACCGCCATCAATCGGGGTGCAAACTCAACCACATGAGTCTCTAAACCTAAATCAGTAAGTGCTTTAGCGGCCTCAAGACCTAACAGGCCGCCGCCAACCACCACCCCTGTTTTTGCATTTTTCGCAGCACCGGTAATCGCTTCTAAATCTTCAATAGTCCGGTAAACCAAACAACCATCACGATCATGGCCTGGCATTGGGGGAACAAAAGGATAAGAGCCTGATGCAATCACGACTTTGTCGTAGGCTATGCGTTCACCCTTTTGTGAAAGCACCTGTTTTTTGTCACGATCTATTCGTACCGCACGATCGCCTAAATGTAAGGTAATATTATTCTTTTCAAAAAAACCACTTTCAACCAACGACAAATCTTCTGCCGATTTCCCTGAAAAATACTCAGACAAATGCACTCGATCATAAGCAACGCGCGGTTCTTCACAAAAAGTAACCACTTGATAATCAGTATAAGCCGAACTGGCGACCAGTGTTTCAAGAAAATTCTGACCCACCATGCCATTACCAATCACCACTAGTGTTTTTTTAACACGCATTCAAACCCCGCTAATTTAAGACAATCTTTTCAGAGTCAATGCATAATGCATGCCAAAACTATAATAATGCTTTATCGCCGCAACTATTATGAAGATCTAACCTTCACTAAAACAAACAATTAGCACACAACGGTCAGTCGTATGGTAGATCAACGTGATCATCCAAGCCACCCTATCCGTGCAGCAAAAATAACCGCACGCACCATTAGGGTGCGCGCGCCTCAATAGCGCACACGCGTGGTGCTACTTATTCGTATCTTTTGCTACACAGCCCCTTCATTCTTGCTTAAAATAGAAGTCCCAACCGCATCGGGACCACCGGCATATGATTGCTCTCTGGCTATTTGGATTACTACTTTCGACAACACCCTTGCCAGCAAACGGCCAGCCTGTTGTCATCGAGCCTCAGCTCGGACTCCCCCAACTTACCATTCCGGATAACAATCCACTCACGACTGAAAAAATAGCGCTGGGTCAGATGCTTTTTTTTGACCGTCGCCTATCTGCCGACAACACACTGTCTTGTGCCATGTGTCATATTCCTGATCAGGGGTTTAGCAATAATTTCATAACCATACCCGTGGGCTACCAACGCCGCAAAGGAAGACGCAACGCCCCGACCTTACTTAATGTCGGCTACTTAACCCCACTGTTTCATGATGGCCGCGCCAAAACACTCGAAGAACAAGCCTGGGGGCCGCTGTTAAATCACCGCGAGATGGCCAACCCCAGCCCAGATGCTGTTATTGCTAAAATCAATCAGATTCCTCAGTACCGACAAGCCTTTAACAAAGCCTTCAAAGCGCCGCCTTCAAAAACAACCCTTGGCCAGGCTATTGCCAGCTTTGAAAGAACATTAATAGCTGCCGACTCCCCTTTTGACCGCTGGTATTACGGCCATCAAGAAAAGGCAATTAATCAAATGGCTAAGAAAGGCTTTAGCCTCTTTTCCGGTAAGGCGAACTGTATTCGTTGCCACACCCTTAATCAGGAAACAGCCCTTCTAACCGACCAACACTTTCATAATACCGGCATAGGTACTCGTGGCCATAAAACCAACGTACTGGACTTAAAAAAACGCGACCTTGGGCGTTTTGAAATCACCGGCAACCCCACCGATCGCGGGCGTTACAAAACCCCCACACTTAGAAATATCGCACTGACAAAACCCTATATGCATAACGGCAGAGTCAACTCGTTAGAACAGGTCATTCATTTTTACAATAACGGCGGAATAGCCAACCCCCAACTCTCGCCCCTTATTCAACCCCTACACTTAAGCAAAGACGAAATCAACCAACTCACCGCATTTTTAAAGACCTTATCTAGCCCGCACGTTGCGGCGTTGATTGAAAATATTCAACCAAAAAATTAACAAAGGTCGATAACTTACTCGGGATAAACTTACGTTGCAGGTAAGTTGCGTAAACAGGGATAGAATCGGGTCGCATGGCCGGTAAAATTTCCTCAACCGCTCCTGATTCAATCAAATGACGTAAAAACAATTCAGGCGCCTGAACAATACCCAACCCTAATGTTGCCGCCTCACCCAACGCACGACTGTTATTACAACCAAAACACCACTCTAAACGTATTTTTCTTGCCCGCTTGCCCTGATTAAAAAGCCAATAATCACCATGCGGCGTATTCAGATAATGCAAACATTGATGCTGCTTTAAATCATCAATCGTTTGCGGTCTGCCCTGACGGCTCAAATAATCCGGCGCTGCAAACAGACATAACGGCGTCTCCGTTATTTTTCTGGCCACTAAACTAGGCTCTGGCATATCCGTGACGCGAATAGCACAATCAAAATTACCCGCCGCCAAATTAATCACTCCATTGTCCAGCACTAAACTCACTTTAACGTCTGGATAGATGGCTTGATAGGCGGCCACGATCGGTACCAACTGCGTACTACCGAAATCAATCGGCGCAACGATACGAAGCGTCCCCTTAACCGTATGTCCGAGCTCACGTGTTTGCTCTTCAAGACCAGATAAATCTTCCAAAATAGACTTGCTTTGGCGATAAAACCGCTCCCCTGCTTCGGTTAAACTTATCTGACGCGTAGTTCTATTTAATAAACTAACCCCCAACTCTCGTTCTAACTGGGCAATATATTTGCTGATCATCATCGCTGAGAGTTTACGTTCCCGAGCGACCGCAATAAAACTACCTAACTCAACAATACGACCAAAAACATGAATACAAGTAAATTTATCCATAGCTGACCCACCTTATTATAAACATTAAGTATATTCTCTTTAAAAAATATACTCTATTTAAACTTTAAACAGTATAATCTATACTACTCTGCGAGATGGTTAAAGTCGTTTAACTTATTGAGTCTCAAGGAGACTTCAATTTTTAAACGACTTTGCTTCCCTTCTTTTCTCAACGCATTCCCAGCACAAACTAAAATAAACCCTGTTTTCCCAGCAACTCCGCTCACATTCCGCCATTTTCACTCACCGCACCTCCACAACGCACCTAGAAACTAAATAACTGGCATGGTTGTTGCCTTATTTATATTTTCTCTCCTACTAAAGAACATTCATGTCCAGTGCCCAATTCAATTTATTTAAAATTCGCGACCCTAAAATAAGAACCTTACACCTCACTTGGTTTGCTTTTTTTATCAGCTTTATGGTTTGGTTCTCACACGCCCCGCTGCTCGCCTTTATTCGAGACAGCATGGGACTCAGTGATCAAGAAATCAAAGTCCTACTCATCCTCAATGTTGCCTTCACCATTCCAGCGCGCATTATTGTCGGCATCTTGGTCGACAAATACGGCCCTAAACAATTATTCTCCAGCATCCTTATTTTAGGCGGGATAGTCTCCATCGGCTTCGCCAGTGCACAAAACTACCAACAACTGGCTATTATTCGTTTCTTTCTGGGATTTATCGGCGCCGGTTTTGTGGTCGGAATCCGAATGATCTCAGAATGGTTTCCGGCCCGGCAAACCGGTATTGCCCAAGGTATTTATGGCGGCTGGGGCAACTTCGGTTCTGCCGGTGCCGCCCTTATCTTACCCGCCCTCAGCCTACATTTTGGCGGCGATGACGGTTGGCGCTATGCCATTACAACGACCGGCTGCATTGCCATTTTATACGGCATTATTTATTACTTCAGTGTGTCCAACACCCCCAAAGGATCTACTTATTTCCGCCCTAAAAAAACCGGCGCCATGGAAGTCAGCAGCAAAAAAGACCTGTTGTTATACATCCTCATGAATCTGCCCATGTATTTAACATTGGCCGTACTGATCTGGAAACTGACGGATAAAATGCACTGGCTCCCCCCTCTAGCCGCGTACAGTGGTTACGGGCTTCTGACGATCCTCTACCTCTATCAAACTTGGAAAGTCATTCAGGTCAACAAACCCATACTCACAGAGCAACCCCCAGAGCTATTACGCTACTCATTCAGCCAAGTTGCAATCCTTAACCTATGCTACCTGTTAACATTTGGCACCGAACTGGCTGTGGTTTCCATGCTCCCTTTATTTTATGTCGACCATTTTGATCTTGACCCTATTTTGGCCGGCTTATTAGCCGGAATTTACCCGGTAATCAATCTCTTTGCCCGCCCGGCCGGAGGCTGGTTGAGCGATAAAATAGGCCGGAAAATCACCCTCGTTATCGCCACCCTAGGTATTTCCGCCACCTTCTTAAGCCTTGGACAGTTTACTTCTGACTGGCCGCTTTGGGTTGTCGTTACCGGAACCATTATTGGCGGTATTTTCTCTAAAGGCGGATCCGGTGCCGTTTACGCGATGGTACCCTTAATACAACGTCGAATGACCGGACAAATCGCCGGCATGACGGGTGCCTTTGGCAATATTGGCGGCGTCATGTTTTTAACTGTTTTATCCTTTGTCGCACCGGGCACTTTCTTTATGGTCATTGGCGCTATGGGCTTAACCACGTTAATCCTCGTTACCCTTGTTCTAAAAGAACCTAAAGGACAAATGGCTGAAATCATGCCCGATGGCACAGTACATATGATTGATATTTCTAAAGATTAAGTAAAAACAGCCCCTTTAAACGGTCATTGGATGTCACACAAATAATACTGCGCTATCGCTCCTGATAAAAATAACGCAGCAATACGAGCACCCAAGCCGACAATAAAGCTTTTTAGGGTGAGACCGATCCAACCTCAACTGACGTTTAGAGACTACCAACGCCGCTGGTAGCCTCTAAACGTTCTTTTTTAGAAAAAAGATATCACTAAACAATCAAATGACCTCTGATCAGAACACCGATAGTACGCCAACTAGCGGTATTCCAGCCACTTGACCTAATGAAGATGAGCCCGCACCCTCTTTCCATAGCCTCACGCTGCGACTCGATAACCCCCGCCTTTCAAACAAATCCTGTTTTTTTACCTACCTTGCCGACCATCAACACCCTTCAACCTCAACGAATCACCTAGCGCACTGACAGTAACCGCACCAAAAAAACAGAACTAAGTTCATTTTTGGGTCAATTATGACCACCGCCGCTAAGTATTGCAGAGCAAACCATTGATTAGCACTCAAACATAACAACTGGCGTGATTGTTGCTTTCATTCAACATCAAAAGGCTTCTAATCAAAGGAAAAACATGTCTGACCAACAATTCAATTTATTTAAATTTCGTGATCCGAAAATAAAAACCTTACACCTCACCTGGTTTGCCTTCTTTTTAAGTTTTATGGTTTGGTTCTCACACGCCCCCCTGCTCGCCTTTATTCGAGACAGCATGAGCATCAGTGATCAAGAAATCAAAGTCCTACTCATCCTCAATGTTGCCTTCACCATTCCAGCACGCATTATTGTCGGCATCTTGGTCGACAAATACGGCCCTAAACAATTATTCTCCAGCATCCTTATTGTAGGCGGAATCGTCTCCATCGGCTTTGCCTGTGCACAAAACTACCAACAACTGGCTATTATCCGTTTCTTTCTAGGATTTGTTGGCGCCGGGTTTGTGGTCGGTATCCGAATGATCTCAGAATGGTTTCCCGCCCGTCAAACCGGTATCGCCCAAGGTATTTATGGCGGCTGGGGAAACTTTGGCTCTGCCGGTGCTGCCCTCATGTTACCTGCCTTAACACTGTATTTTGGCGGTGTTGACGGCTGGCGCTACGCGATTGCTAGCACCGGTAGTCTGGCTATTTTATACGGCATTATTTATTTCTTCAGTGTGTCCAATACCCCCAAAGGCTCTACTTATTTCCGCCCTAAAAAAACCGGTGGCATGGAAGTCAGCAGCAAAAAGGATTTATTGCTCTATGCCTTGATGAACCTTCCTCTGTACTTAACCTTAGCAGCCATTATCTGGAAACTCGCCGATAAAATGCATTGGCTATCTCCGGTAACCGCCTACAGCGCCTACGGATTACTGGCCCTAGTCTACTGTTATCAAACATTTAAGGTTATCCAAATCAATAAATCGCTCTTCCATACCGCCCCACCCGAACATCAATGCTATTCATTTAGCCAGGTCGCCACGCTAAACTTTTGCTACTTACTCACTTTTGGTACTGAACTCGCTGTCGTCTCAATGCTGCCGTTATTTTATGTTGATAACTTCCACGTTGAGCCTATTACAGCAGGCTTGTTAGCCGGCATTTATCCGGTGATCAACCTTTTTGCCCGCCCAGCAGGGGGCTGGCTAAGCGATAAGATTGGCCGAAAAATAACACTCGTCATTGCAACCGCCGGTGTTTCTGTTACTTTCTTGGGCCTTGGGCAATTCACCCCCGACTGGCCACTGTGGGTTTTCGTTACCGGAACCATTATTGGCGGCCTTTTTTCCCAAAGCGGATCGGGCGCTGTTTTCGCCATGGTACCTCTCATCCAACGCCGAATGACTGGACAAATCGCCGGCATGACCGGTGCCTTTGGCAACATTGGCGGCGTTCTGTTTTTAATTGTGCTGTCTATTGTTGCTCCAAGCACCTTCTTTATGGCCATTGGCGCCATCGGTTTGTTAACCTTCATTCTCATTGCCCTCGTGCTCAAAGAACCCAAAGGACAAATGACCGAAGTCATGCCTGATGGTACGGTGCATATGATAGATATTTCCAAACAGAGTCCAAATTAAATAAATACCGCGACACTGCAGGTCTTATAATGGTTTAAAAAAATGAAACTCGCACCCTAATACATGCGTAAAAACTCACTTAAGATCACTCTGGGCCAACGCAGTGAAGCTGGCATTAAGACCGACAATGAAGACTTTTATGGCTACGCGGAACCCACAGAGCCTCAACTGACCCTTAAAGGGGCCAGCGTTGTTATTGCCGATGGCATGAGCACCAGCGATGCCGGCAAAAGAGCCAGTCATGCTTGTGTCATTGGTTTTTTAAGCGACTACTACAGCACACCTGAAAGCTGGTCGGTCATGAAATCCTGCCAGCAAATCTTGTCGGCCACTAACACATGGCTCTATAGCCAAGGGCAATCTAAATATCAATCCAGCAAAGGAATGGTCAGCACCCTGAGTATTCTCATCCTCAAATCTAATACGGCCCATATTTTTCACATCGGAGATTCACGTATTTATCGCCTACGTGATGGTACGCTGGAACAACTCACCCGCGACCATCGGATCTGGGTTTCCGAAGAAAAAAATTATCTCAACCGCGCCATGGGCATTGAACCGCGGCTCGATGTTGACCACCGCACCACTACGCTACTGAAAGACGACACCTTTATTCTGACGACCGATGGCGTTCATGACTTTATTGATGACAAAACGATTAAAAAGATCGTAAAAAAACACAACACCCCACAAGAGGCCGCCGACCAACTTATTGAAAAAGCCAATGCCAATCACAGCGATGATAATTTAACCTGCCAAGTTCTTCGCATTGACTCACTGCCAACCGTTGCCAAAGACGAAATTCTGAAACAACACAAAAACCTGCCCTTCCCCCCTTTTCTTGACCCGGGCATGATCCTTGACGGCTACCGCATTGAAAAAGAATTACACGCCAATAAACGAACCCAAATCTATCAAGCCTATGACACGCAAACAGACACTCGGGTTATCTTAAAATCACCTTCTGTTCTTTATGAAGACGACCCTCATTATATAGAGCATTTCCTCCATGAGGAATGGGCGGGAAAGCGCGTTAATCATAAAAACTTACTCACCATACTAGAGCCCGACCGACCTAAAAGCTGCATCTATTATGTCACTGAATTCTTAGAGGGCATGACGCTGCGCGACTGGATAACAAACCACCCCAAACCCGACATCAAAGAGGTCATTCAAATCATTAACCAAATTATTCATGGACTGCATGCTATGCACCACATGGAAATGCTTCATCAAGACCTGAAGCCTGAAAACATTATGATTGACAACACCGGAGCGGTCAAAATAATTGACTTTGGTTCGGTTAAAATTGCCGGTATTGAGGAAATAACGCCTCTGGAATTGCACAAGGAAAAGAACATTCTCGGCACACTGAACTATACCGCGCCCGAGTACCATTTTAATCACCGCGGCTCGGTTAATTCAGATCTTTATTCATTAGGCGTTATCACTTATGAAATGCTCACCGGACACTTGCCCTATGGTAAGGACATGCCTGAAAAACCCACTAAAATGAACCTGTCTAAACTAAGCTATGTTTCTAGCTTTCATCACAACCCGATGATCCCGTTATGGATAGATATTACCCTTAAAAAAGCAACCACCATTAACCCTCAAATGCGCTACGAACAGCTGTCTGAATTTATTTATGACCTGAAACACCCTAATCCCGCCGCTCTGACCGGAACCTCTCATCTTCCACTCGCCCAAAAAAACCCGCTTATTTTCTGGAAAGCCGTTGCCAGCATATTGCTCATAAGTAACTTCGTGCTAGCGTATTTCCTGATCCAGTCGTAATCAATTATTTATTCGCCGAAAAAGCGTCTACAAGTCCGCCCCGATTGATCCTAGCTCTCGACTCATCGAGGACTAAAAATATCCACGACGCTAACGCGCCGTTTCCATGATTTTCAACGCAAACCCCTAAACAATCGCGCAAAAAAAAACGGGTGCCTTAAGCACCCGTTTTTCACTCACTTTACAACAGTTTTTATAATTTACCCGAATCAGTAAATTCCGGATAAGCTTCCACACCACACTCAGAGTAATCAACCCCTTGATGCTCTTGCTCTTCAGTCACCCGAATACCTATTACCGCTTTAATAATGCTCCAGACAATCAAGCTACTGACCAATACAAAGCCTAAAATAGTGCCTAAACCAATCATCTGTGCTTTAAAGGTTGCATCGGGATTAGAGAGACACACAGCCAACAGCCCCCACATACCGACCACACCGTGCACCGAAATCGCACCGACAGGATCATCAATTTTAAGTTTATCCAGATTAACAATCGAAAAGACTACCAATATACCACCGACCATACCGATACCGGTTGCCAGTAACGGTGTAGGCGTTAAGGGTTCTGCGGTAATAGCAACTAAGCCTGCCAAAGCACCATTTAAGACCATCGTCAAATCTGCTTTACCAAACATCAACTGAGAAGTCAGCAGTGCTGCAATCACGCCGCCGGCTGCCGCTGCATTGGTATTAACAAAAACTAACGCGACAGCATTAGCTTCAGCAACATCAGTCACTTTAAGTTCTGAACCACCGTTGAATCCAAACCAGCCTAACCAAAGAATAAAAGTTCCCAATGTTGCTAATGGCATATTACTACCCGGAATCGGGTGTATTTCACCGTTTTTACCGTATTTACCCAAACGAGGTCCTAACAATAAAACCCCGGCAAACGCTGCGGCCGCGCCACATAAATGCACCACGCCTGAGCCGGCAAAATCAAGAAATCCTAAGGCATCTAAGAAACCACCGCCCCATTTCCAATACCCTTGCAGAGGATAAATAAAACCCGTTAAGAAAACACAAAAAATCAGAAATGACCATAGTTTCATTCGCTCCGCTACGGCACCTGAAACAATTGACATCGCGGTGGCGACAAAAACAACCTGAAAGAAAAAGTCTGACATGCCGGAATAGTAAGTATCACCATTACTCGCGATCACATCGGCTGCAGCATTATCGCCGCCTAATAAGAAACTCACGCCCGGCCAGAAACTATTGACCGCCTCACCCGGATACATAATGTTATAACCGCATAACATATACATCGTACAGGCGATAGCGAATAAGCACACATTCTTGGTTAAAATTTCTGTTGTATTTTTAGAACGGACCAGGCCTGCCTCCAGCATAGAAAAACCAGCCGCCATCCACATTACAAAGGCACCCATCACTAAAAAATAAAACGTGTCCAGGGCATAACTTAATTCAATTACTTGTTCCACAATATATACCTCACCATTAATATAGTATTACTAAATCTGCTTACAGGGCTTCTTCACCTGTTTCACCGGTACGAATACGTACCACTTGTTCAAGTGCACTCACAAAAACCTTACCGTCACCAATCTTGCCGGTATTGGCAGTTTGTGAAATAGCCTCCACGGCGGCTTGAACCAAATCATCTGCAACAGCGGCTTCCAGCTTCACTTTAGGTAAAAAATCAACGACATATTCCGCTCCCCGATAAAGCTCTGTATGGCCTTTCTGACGTCCAAAGCCTTTCACTTCAGTCACCGTTACCCCAGAAACCCCAACCTCAGACAAAGCCTCACGGACATCATCTAGTTTGAAAGGTTTAATTATTGCTGTAATCAATTTCATCTAAAACTCTCCTTACGATTTAATATCAGTTAACTCTTGAGCAAATATCTTGCCAAAAAAGAAAAAAAGACAAAATACCTTTTACTTACAAGTACTTATCCATCTAAGAAACCCCTATATCTGACCCAGCCAACTCACGAAACAACCCGGCACGCACTCTTTTAGATCGGCACGCCCCTCGATAGGCACTTTTTTAGTGCATAAATACAACAAGCCATACCCCTCAGGCCCTGTAAACCCAAGGACCGCCTCATCTCATGACTCGCTTGTTGCAATAAAGCAACGACTGTGTCTTTTTTAGAACAAAAATCTTTTCTTTTTTTTAAAACCTGTTATAGTCGCTTTAAGCGATAAATCATGGATTTATGAACTTAATTTAGATTTTAAATCATCTTTTTTTTAATTAACTCCTAGGGGGAGACATGAAAAAACAGTTACTCACGTCGGCAATAGCCGGTTGCTTTTTAGCAGCCAGCGGCACGGCATCGGCGGGTGGTGCAGTTGAAGCACTGACCGGTACTGACATTAACGGCACTAAAATCACCAAAGACCTAGGTATTGATTTCGGTGGTTGGGTTTCTGCGGGTTTTTCTTGGAACGCCAACGATCCAGCTGACAATACCAACGGCCCTGTGACCTTTTCTAACCGTGATCTTGAATTCCAAATGAACCAACTTAACCTGTTCATTTCGGAAGAAGCGACAGCGGGCGACAACTACGATTTAGGTTTTCGTGCCGACGTTATGTTTGGTACCGACCCAATGCAAGGCGCTCAAGCGGAAGGTTTAGATACCAAAATATTTGACAGCATGTCAAGTCGTTACGATATCGCTATTCCACAGGTTTATGCTGAATTGTATGCCCCTATCGGCAACGGCGTAACCATCAAAGCCGGTCATTTCTACACTATTATCGGTAATGAAGTGGTAACGTCTCCAGATAACTTCTTCTACACCCATGCTTACACCATGCAATACGGCGAACCGTTCACACATACCGGTTTCTTAGCTGAAACAGCATTGACTGACAGCATTAACTTTCGCGCCGGTGCGGTTAATGGTTGGGACAACTTCGACTCAGTTGCTGATGACGCATGGAGTTACATCGGTGGCGCAGACTGGACCAGTGCCGATGGCGCAACCAGCCTAACCGTTGCTGCTGTCGTAGGTGACGTTGATGGTACTTCTACTTCTGCTGAGCGCTGGGTTTACAGCGTTGTTGCCACACACGATTTCAGTGATAGCTTACATTTGTTAATCCAACACGACCAAGGTGAAGAAGAAAATGCAGCTGGCGTGGTTACTAATAACTGGTACGGTATTAACAGTTACATCACTTATGATGTCAGCGATACTCTTGGCGTTGCGGTTCGCGGCGAATGGTTCCAAGACGGTGACCGAATTGGAAATGGTCAAGCTGACTATTACGGAATTACCGGTGGTGTCAACTACAGCGTAACCGATTGGTTAAAAGTTCGTCCTGAAGTGCGTTACGACTGGAGCAGCGCAGATGCATTTGATGGCGGCGACGATCAGTTCTTAGTTTCTACCGATCTCGTAATTACTTTCTAAGACTTTTTCCTAAAGTTGATGAAATTTGAACGGGGCTTTATGCCCCGTTTTTTTTGCCCCAAGCTTTTTACCTTGCACCTGCCTTCCCCAATACGGCTCAGCCTTTTTTAAAGCACGAGTCTTTTAACGCCGCCACCACTTTTTTTCAGCCTGCCCGTCGCACCTCCCGACCATAACGATTATTTAATAACAAAATCAACAGCTTAGCAATAACCCCGATGTTTTCATTAGACGGCTACCCCGCCCTATCCTCGGCCCTTTTTCATCCCCTCCCTCAGAAGGTCAACGAAACCTTTTATTTTTAAAGCAAAACTGGTATCTTAACGGACTATTCGTCGTAGTGAATATCAGTGCGGACGAATAATCAACTATATAAAACAACCATTTAAGTTTAGGAGAGGAAGTAAATGTCCGTACAAAAAGCTCTTGAAATGATCAGAGAAAACGATGTTAAATTCATTGATTTTCGTTTTGCTGATACCCGCGGTAAAGAACAGCATGTAACTGTTCCCGCTCACACTATTGATGAAGACACCTTTGAAGATGGCAAAATGTTTGACGGTTCATCGGTTGCCGGCTGGAAAGGCATCAACGAATCAGACATGATTCTTATGCCAGAGGCAGCTTCTGCCAAACTGGATCCTTTTTTCGACGACACCACGATGATTTTGCGTTGTGACATCATCGAGCCAAGCGACATGCAAGGTTACAACCGTGACCCTCGCTCTATCGCTAAACGCGCTGAAGCCTATATGACTTCAACCGGCATCGCTGACACGGCTTACTTTGGCCCTGAAAACGAATTTTTCGTTTTTGATGACGTCAAATGGGCTGACGACATGGGCGATACTTTCTTCAAAGTTGATTCTGAAGAAGCCGCTTATAACTCAGGCAAACACTTCGAAGACGGTAACACCGGTCACCGTCCTGCGGTCAAAGGCGGTTACTTTCCTGTGCCTCCTGTAGATTCACTGCAAGATATTCGTTCAGCCATGTGTTTAACGCTTGAAGCGATGGGTCAAACCACTGAAGTACATCACCACGAAGTGGGTACAGCGGGACAATGTGAAATTGGCTCTTTGTTTAACACCATGGTCAACAAAGCAGACGAAGTACTCGAACTTAAATATGTCGTGCAAAACATCGCCCACGCTTACGGCAAAACAGCAACCTTTATGCCTAAGCCTTTAGTTGGCGATAACGGTAACGGTATGCACGTTCACCAATCACTATCAAAAGATGGCGATAACATCTTTGCAGGCGACCTCTACGGCGGCCTTTCTGAAACGGCTCTTTTCTACATTGGCGGTATTATTAAGCACGCTAAAGCGATTAACGCTTTTGCAAACGCATCAACCAACAGCTACAAACGCCTGATTCCTGGCTTTGAAGCACCGGTTATGTTGGCTTATTCTTCACGTAACCGTTCAGCGTCTATTCGTATTCCACATACACCGGCTAAAGCGCGTCGTTTAGAAATTCGTTTTGGTGACTCAACGGCTAACCCATACCTAGCTTTTGCTGCTATGTTAATGGCCGGCCTTGACGGCATTCAAAACCAAATTCACCCGGGCGATGCATCGGATAAAGATTTATACGACTTATCTCCTGAGGAAGAAGCACAAATCCCTCAAGTCGCATTCTCTTTTGATGAAGCTTTAAAAGCACTGGATGAAGACCGCAGTTTCTTAACAGCGGGCGGTGTTTTCGATGACGACATGATTGATGCCTATATTGAACTTAAAATGGAAGAAGTCACACGTCTACGTATGGCAACGCATCCTGCTGAGTTTGATATGTATTACAGTTTGTAAGATCCGACCCTAACCGATCCGGACTTCCGGATCGGTTGTATTGCTTTACAAAAACGCCCCTTTTTGGGGCGTTTTTTGTTTATAATGAAATTAAACTGCACCACATTATTTATTTAATGGTTCTAGTTATCTTTTACTCACTTAGAAAACAATCACTTAAAACGGCTACTTAAGGAAAATATAACATTGGTACATTAATTGCTCTTTATTAAATAGACCCTTAACCCTCTAGCGGAAATCGTAACAGCGTGCACCAAAAAATTCTTGATCATCTCAGCGAAACGATCATGTTATTTGATAACGATCTGAAACTTACGTACATCAATAGCGCCGGTGAAATTTTATTTGCCGACAGCGCACGCCACCTCATCGGTCACTCCATCGAACAGCTTTTTAACGATCCTGATTTAAGGATAACAAAAGATCTGCAACATTGTCACAACACCGGTAACACCTTGGTGAATCGGGAGATATCGTTGCATCTTTCTGGCCAAGCCATAACTATTAATTTTAATATCTCCCCCTTAATGGAAGCCTCTCAATCCATCGGGGTTATTGTCGAATTACTGCAAATTGACAAGCATTTACGCTTCACGAAAGAAGAACAGTTATTTGCCCAGCAAAATACTAATCGCATGCTCGTTCGTGGTTTAGCACACGAAATAAAAAACCCATTAGGCGGTTTACGGGGTGCCGCACAATTACTCCATGATGAACTCAGCCTCCCAGAACTCAAGGAATATACGCAAATTATTATTTCTGAATCTGATCGTATGCAAGAACTCATGGATAAAATGCTCGGCCCCAATACCCCCCCTAAAAAAGAAGCCTTAAATATTCATGAAATTCTTAACCGTGTTCGACAACTCGTCCAATCTGAAAACAACCATATTACTATTCAACAAGACTATGACCCCAGTATTCCATTGATTAATGCTGACCGGAATATGCTCATTCAGGCATTTCTAAATATCGTAAAAAACGCAACCCAAGCAATCCAGACACAGGGGCAAATAATCTTAGCGACTCGTATTTGTCGACAATTAACCGTTGGCCGTCATCGCTATAAATTAGTTATTAAAGCCTCAATAACCGACAATGGTATCGGCATTGACCCTAACATGATCAACCAGATTTTTTACCCGATGATTACCAGTCGGGCAGATGGGACGGGCCTAGGTCTGCCGATTGCCCAATCGCTTATCAACCAACACAACGGCATTATTGAATGCACCAGCATTCCTGAAAAAACCACCTTTTCAATTTATATTCCTGTGGAGAACAGTAATGAATACAACGCATAATGTTTGGATTGTTGATGACGACAAATCCATTCGTTGGGTTCTGGAAAAAGCATTTCTTAAAACTGCTATTAACACCCGTTGTTTTAATAATGGTGCAGATTTATTACAAGCACTTAAATTTGAACGCCCTAATGCCATACTCACAGATATTCGAATGCCCGGAATAGACGGGCTTGAACTGCTTGAGCAAATACAAAACCAGTACCCTGACCTGCCGGTTATCATCATGACTGCACATTCTGACTTAGACAGTGCGGTGACATCATTTAATAAGGGCGCCTTCGAATACCTTCCTAAACCCTTTGACCTCGAAGAAATGGTTGGGATTGTCGATCGCGCCTGTCAACACAAAAGCCGCCAAATTTCACCGCCTGATGCACAAGCTGCAGAATCTACACCCGAAATTATTGGTGAGGCACCGGCCATGCAAGAAGTTTTTCGCGCTATTGGCCGCCTGGCTAAATCAAATATTACCGTGTTAATAAACGGTAAATCAGGAACCGGCAAAGAACTGGTAGCCAAAGCCTTGCACCGACACAGCCCCCGATCCAAAAAGCCCTTTATTGCCTTGAACATGGCAGCGATCCCTAAAGACCTGATGGAATCAGAACTATTTGGCCATGAAAAAGGTGCCTTTACCGGTGCCCAATCCAGACGCGCCGGACGCTTCGAACAGGCTCATGAAGGCACGCTGTTTTTAGATGAAATCGGTGACATGCCTGCTGAATTACAAACCCGGCTACTGCGTGTTTTGGCCGATGGTGAATTTTATCCTGTTGGCGGCCATAACCCTGTTAAGGTTGATGTCAGGATCATCGCTGCAACGCACCAAAATCTTGAATCATTAGTAGAAAAAAACCTTTTCCGTGAAGATTTATTTCACCGCCTCAATGTTATCCGTATTCATATACCGGTCTTATCTGAGCGCAGTCAGGATATTCCTCTGCTCATGCAACACTTTCTCAAACAAGCTGCCCAAGAGCTTAATACCGAAATAAAAGTACTCAAGCCCGAAACAGAACAATTATTAACCTCTTTGAAATGGCCCGGTAATGTGCGCCAACTCGAAAATACTTGTCGCTGGCTAACTGTCATGGCTTCAGGCCGTGAAATTCATATTGACGAACTGCCTGAAGAAATATTAATAACCCCTAACGAAGATGCTGCCCTAAACAGTTCATGGGAGCTTTCGCTTGAAAAGCAGATTAAAAAACAACTGCAGACCGGTAGTACTGAAATCGCCAAACAGACCATTCCAACCGTTGAATCCATTCTCATCAAAGCCGCCTTAAGCTACACGCGCGGACGGCGCCATGAGGCTGCAAATCTTTTAGGTTACGGCCGCAACACACTGACTCGTAAGATCAAAGAATTAAATCTGGAGTCATAAAAAACTAATCCCAAAAACAAGACCTCTGCTAAAATCAGAGGCTTTAAGAATTCAATTACCCGTTGATACCCATGACGCAATCCGAACATCTTTTTGCCCCTTATATCCGTATTCTGGGAAAGGGTCGAAAAGGCTCACGCTCACTCACCCAAGAAGAAGCCTTTGACGCGATGTCTTTAATCTTAGACAACCAAGTTGAAGAGGTACAATTGGGTGCCTTCTTAATGCTCATGCGCGTTAAAGAAGAAACACCCGAAGAGTTGGCCGGTTTTATTCAGGCTGCACGTGACGTTATAGCTATCACGCCCCCTGCGACAGCCATTGATCTCGACTGGTCTTCTTATGCGGGAAAACGCCGCCATTTACCTTGGTTTTTATTAGCGGTACGGCTACTTACAGACCATGGCGTGACTGTTTTTATGCACGGTGCCAAGGGCCATACCGAAGGGCGGATTTATACCCAAGACTTATTAAGCCACGTTGGCTTACCTGAGGCGACCTCTCTCGAACAAGCCCAGCAACAATTAACCCAAAACCGATTCAGCTACCTTTCACTGGAACATTTCTGTCCGAAACTCGCCCATATTATTAACTTACGACCGATTCTCGGTTTACGTTCACCGGTTCACACCTTAGCACGCATGCTCAACCCATTTTCAGCAACCGCGAGCATCCAAGGTATTTTTCACCCCGGTTATAGAGCCACACACCAAGAAGCCGCTGTTATCCTCAATGACCCGCATGTCGCCGTTATCAAAGGTGAAGGCGGCGAGATAGAACGTAACCCCGATGTTCCCTGTCTGGTCCAAAGTGTGCACCTCAGCCATCGTATTGATGAACAATGGCCGGCTCTTTTTAGCAAACGACACCGTAAACCAGACACCCTGAACCCTCAGCAATTAGCCGACCTTTGGCAAGGGACTTTAATCGATGAATACGCAGAAGCGACCATTATAGGAACGACGGCTATAACTTTAACATTAATCGGTCAGGCTTCATCTCAATCTGATGCTGAAAATAAAGCCAAAGCACTATGGAACAATAGAAACTATAATATAAAGTAGTTTTAGAAAATTAGCGAAAAAAATACTTGAAAAAATCGCCTAATTATCTATTTTAAATAATAAAAACAAACCAAGCAGATTAAGAAACATAACTTGACTAAAATGATAACTTTAAAACATTTACGCGGTGATTTTTTTGGTGGCCTCACAGCAGGCATTGTTGCGTTACCACTGGCGCTGGCCTTTGGCGAACAATCAGGACTCGGCGCTTCTACGGGACTCTATGGCGCCGCCTTTCTGGCTTTTTTTGCCGCCTTGTGCGGCGGAACAGCCACTCAGATAAGTGGACCCACCGCACCGATGACGGTTCTCAGTGCAACCATTATCGGCGGAATTTTAGTCACTTATGACGGTAATGCCGAACATGCCTTACCGCTTATCCTCTCGGTTTTTATACTCGCAGGGTTATTTCAAATCCTACTTGGCAGTCTTAAGTTAGGTAGTTACATTCAATACATTCCACAAACCGTCGTTTCAGGCTTTATGAGTGGCATTGGTATCATTATTCTAATTACCCAACTGCTCCCGGCAATCGGCTATAACCCTGTCAATGACCCGGAAGTCATCCAAGAAAACTTGCCCATGGCTGAGCATATCTTATTAGATAAAATCCTATCCGTTGAAGAAGAAAAAGGGCTTTTAGTGTTAGAAGAATTCCACGAAACTATCCAGCAAGCCGACCTAGTCACACCCCAGGCTATTCAAGATGAAGCCAAAGGACTCGCTGGGAGACAAAGTAAAGGCGTTATTGGCAGTTTGAAATTTACTCCCCATGCTCTTAAAAATATCCATCCCACAGAGATAACACTCTGCCTTAACACTATTCTAATCATTTACCTTTTTCCTAGAATAACCAGACTGGTACCCAGTGCGCTAGTCGCTGTAATTAGCGTTAGTGCCGCTGCTGTCATGATGGGTATTGAATACACGCCGATAACACCGATACAAGCGGGATTTCCTTCATTTCACAGTGAAATCATTACCGGATTTGACATAACAGCCCTCTTTCCTTACGTGTTAACCGCCTTCATACTCTCATTATTAGGCGTTGTAGACTCATTATTAACATCCCTTGTTGCCGATAACTTAACCAAAACCCAACACGATCCTAACCGTGAACTCATTGGTCAGGGTATTGGTAATACCATCGCTGCCTTTTTTTCCGGCATCCCCGGCGCAGGGGCGACTATTCGTACCGTCGTCAATATTCAAGCCGGTGGAAAAACACGGCTCTCCGGCATGATTGCCGGCGTATTTTTATTTATTATCTTAATTGCCTTAGGGCCTATGGCTTCACAAATACCCATGGCCGTGCTCTCAGGTGTCTTAATTACTGTCGGGTTTGGCGTCATCGATTACAAAGGGTTACGGGAACTTCCTTTAATGCGCTGGTCTGATAAAACGGTATTACTGACCGTGCTGTTATTAACCGTTTTCTGGCAACTGGTTTATGCTGTCGCCATTGGTCTGATTTTTGCCGCTTTTATCTTTATGAAAAAAATAGCGGACTGGACCGCTGAAAAATTCACTATGGAGACTTTTGTCGATTTAAATGGCCACACCGTCGCACTCAACACCATCCAAGGCCCCTTGTTTTTCGGGAGTACCCAGGCTTTCGTTAAGGTCATCCGAACTATTCCTGTTGACAGCAAGCATATAATTTTTGATCTGAGTCAGGTGTATTATTTAGACCACAGCGGAATCTACACTTTAGAGGAAACCTTACAACACCTTGTTGACTCCCATGAAGTCTATATTGTTGGGTTAAATGTCCCCCTGCAACGCCGACTAGAAAAAATGAAAATAATCCCACAGTTAATCCAACCCGAGCATGTGGTAGAAAGTTTTGAGCAGCTCGATATCGAGCAACATACACCCCTCTCAAAAAAACGCTCAAAGAACTAATTCATGATCCCTTTCTTTGCGCCAAATAGGCTTTATAATCAAGCCAGCCTTTAGCCGTAACAAACCCCCAAACACGCTTCGATTGTCCCCTCATAAATAACGTCCAACACGGCTGGCCTGCATTAATCTCCAAATAATGTATTTCCGTTGCTTTGGCGATCCGGAAGGAACCGGGACCACGCCAAAACCGACCCGCAGGCGTTGTTTCAAAATAGCCCCCTTTTAGAACCAATGTAGCCCAGTTCCAGGGGTGGTCATGGAATACCGGTTCATCAGATAATAAAATATGATGAAGGTATATATTAAAGGGAACCGGCTGACTATTCTGTTGCAAACCCTCCTTTCCACGGAAGGCCAAGTAATAACGAACCATATAAGGCCTTAGGCCATCGCGGTCATAAATAATACGTTTGGGCGGCCATTTAAATTTAAATAATTTACTCAAAACAATCCTATTTTTTGAACGCTACCTGAACCGTATTCTGATTATCAGTAAATACCTAATTATGGGTCAAGTTGATATACTCAACCCCTAGTCGACAGTCCTCGGGTGCCGACCACTTCACCCGGGCAGAACCGCAAAAACTTAACGTGGGTACTTCAAGAGTAACCCGTTCACCCTCGCTCACAGGACACGGAACATCTATCTTAACTGACAAACCATTCAAACTGATGTCATCACTGATAAAAGAATACCATTGCTTGTGACAATACAACTGCCCTTGAACCTGTGTTTCTTTTCGAGGTAAGCGGCGTTTAAAAACCATAAAACCGTCTTCAAAATTAATCACAGAAAACTTTAATGAAATAATCAGTCGTCCCTTGGCTAACGCTACGTCAACGACTTTTGCAACGCCTGACACGTCGGGGTTAAAAACATGGAAATTAATATCACAATTTTTACCGCCCACGAACATATCAAATTCATTTTCAGATTTTATCTGATAATTATCCTTAACCTCAATTAAAAGTCCAGTCGTAGACATATTTTTAACATTAAAAAATAATTCTTTTGCCCCCGCCTTAATACACCCTGAGGAACCCAAAACGAATCGTTCTGACCTTTTCTTCATTGCACACCCTCCTCATAAACCAGCCGTATTGACATTGCTTGTAGCAACACAAATAATTCCCAAGTATAGGTTAATCCGGAGCTATTACTATTGCAGCCAACCCCATGCGATCATTCAACAGTCAAAAACGAGCCCATAATGATAAATTCATTTTAGGATAACCACTCATTTTTGATACCATTAACTGTTCCCTTTAATATGATATTACTATGCGTATTTCCCCTTATTTACTCGTCACCCTAGTCATACTCCTGTTGTGCGGATTAGCCTTGCACACGCTTAGCAAAAGCCCGTCAGGCGAGGCCAATCGTGTAGCGGGAGAAACCTTTCTGGTCAATAATGCAAAACAAGAGGGCGTAAAAACCACACCCTCAGGACTGCAATACCAAATACTGACAGAAGGCGCCGGAGAACGACCCGTAGCCACCGATAAAATCACCGTACACTATCAAGGCAGTACCCTTGATGGCGATATCTTTGACAGTTCCTATAACCGAGGCCACCCACTAACCATCTCTCTGGCCAATGTTATACCCGGTTGGACAGAGGGTCTGCAACTCATGAAAACCGGTGCTAAATACCGATTATTTATTCCTTCAGAATTGGCCTATGGCAGTCAGGGTGCAGGCGCTGATATTGAACCGGATGCCACCCTGATATTCGACGTTGAATTAATCCGCATCCACTGATGTCTTAGCTTTTAACCCTCATCGGAAGAAAATCATCAAACAACATTTAAAGATTTACATCTCCGGGCACGTTCAAGGTGTTTTCTTTAGAGTCAGCACCCAGAAAAAAGCCCATCGCTTTGGCATTACCGGCTGGGTACGCAATTGTGCGGATGGCCGCGTAGAAATAGATGCCTCCGGCGAGCAAACAGACATGGAAAAATTTATAAACTGGTGTCACCAAGGCCCCGACTCAGCCCACGTTAGTCAGGTCAGCACCCAAACCCTACCCGATGCAATTGCATCCCCTCATTTTAAAATCCACTAAGAAAAACCCACCTTAAAAATGGTAACTCAACTCAAACCGTAATTGATCATCTTTTCGTAAGCTATAAGAAAAATCACTCTCTGCAACTTGTGTTAACACTCTCAATTCGAGCGCCATTTTCCAACTATCCCCCAACCGACGACTGGCCTCAATACTGTATGACTGGGTTCGTCGACGACGGTCAATAATCATACCGGCCAGCAACTCACTACTTTGTATATCATTCAGCGTTAATCGAAAACCCGCCATAATATCGTCCTGATAAAAAACCGGCGCATTAAATCCCCGACTGTCATACATGTATTCCACTAACACGCCAAAATCAGCGCCGTTGCTAAAAACATTAAACCAGGTATATTCTAAGCCGCCTGTTCCAGCAAAATAAGTCTGCCCCTGACCTTCTCGAACAATGGACTCTAACTTCCATAGCCAATTCTCATCGGTCAACTGAAGTTCTAGCCCAGCTTGGTTGATTTGTTCATAATAAGCTGTGAATTGATCGTCACCATTACTATTTTTTGTCCTTAAAAACCGTGGTGTCCGGCTAGTGCCATGAAAAAATGACAGCGCAAAATCCCATTGATCCACCGATCGCACATATCTTGCCGCAACTGCAAGATGTCGTTCAAACCCCTCAGAGTCATAATGGGCCTGTTCGGTATTTACTCGTGGACTGAAGCGTAACCGTCCTTGAAATCCTGGAAAAACAGCCTCTCTAAAGCCTGTTAACAAAAATAAATCAAGTGTTCCGCCCTGTGGGTCAATTAAAGCCAAATTAATCATCGGTTGACCTAATTTATCCTCAGTATCTGAATTCTCAACCCTGTCAGTTTGATTAATAATATCAACTAAATGCTGGGATTCAGTAACCCCCCAGAACTCTTTACGAATCCCAACCCTTAACTCCCAATAGTCAGCGACTTTTAACCAATTTAATTCCCTAATATCAAAATGAGTCCGCCGGCCATCATGTTCCGACCACCTGAAAAACGGGACAAAAACAAGACTTTCTCGGCCGTTATCCCACTCGTGATAAAATTCCGCCTCCACCACTGCTGACAGATAATGACTCTGTTGCTGGTTTTCTAAGGGCGACTCCCAAAAGCCTAAACTTTCAATGCCGCCATAGCCTGAAACCTCCCATGCAAACAGTGACTTAACAGGGAGTACTATCAATACCCAAAAAAGCACTCGTTGAGTGCACATCATGGCATTCTTATTCATTCAACGAAGCTATGGGGTTATTTAGAAACAGGGCTGCCCAGAACAAAAACAAGACCCCGCTAGAAAAGACGTTAACGCGCACGCTTTAACGTATTACGATCAAAATCTCGCCCACCCAGTCCTTGCTGAAACTGATAGTTTTTATTAATCAACTCTGTACTTTTACCGGTCTGATGATTGGTCATAACCATTCCATCCGCCCGCCAAAACTGCTTTAAATACTGCTGATAACCTTGATAGATTAACGTTTTAAGTAACGCATCCTTACGGTCATAATAATCTATCTTAACCGGAATATATCGCTCACTATCAATCCATACCTGTTCTCGGGTATAACCTGAATACCGGTATTGGGGAATAAATTCAAGCACAAAACAGGGGCGCTCCTGATAACTCTCTGCACGGATAAAACGGTAACTAAACTTTGGAATTTCAAACGACGTTAAATCCTCAAAAGCATACTCACTACCCAAAAAAGGTCCTGACTTATTGCTTGAGGAAATACGTTTTACTCGCTTTAATGCCGGCAAATATAACCATTGCTCATCCGCCGTTAACGGATGGGTGAAACTCAAAAAAGCCGTTCCTTTAATATCTCTCGGTCGATCAAAAATCGTTAAACTCTTATCGCCGTCACCGATAATCTCCAGTGTTTTCATCGACAAACTGCGCAAACTTTCAGCCCCGGATTTGTTTCTCAGGATCATCACCATATCCATTTGTACGTCCCCAAAACCGGTATCGCGACGATCCACTTCCGTTATAATTTCTAAGCCACGGGAATTTATTGCCTCAATGGCACTCGCCGCATTCGAAAGCATCCAAAAAACTGTTATGAATAGTAATTGTTTTATCATTTTCCCATGCGCATTAATAAAGGGGGTAAAAATAACAAATCCATTACTAAGGCGACGGTTATTGTCATTGCCGTCATAAAGCCCATCGTTGAATTCATTGTAAAGTGTGAGAGCGTTAAAATAGCAAAACCACTGACGAGCACAACCGAGGTAATCCATAAAGCCACACCTACCGTTGAAAAAGCATAGCGTACAGCATCTTCCTGCGACATCTGTCGCTCTTGTCTGGCGAAGCGATACTTACTAATAAAATGAACCGTATCATCAACAACAATACCCAAGGTTAAACCCGTGACCACTGATAATCCCAAACCAATTCTGCCATCAATAAAATACCATAAGCCAAATGCAACGCCCGCAGGGATTAAATTAGGCACTAAGCTCACCAACCCTAATCGAATTGATTTAAACGCAATCATTAGAATCATGGAAATCAAAATTAAAGCACAAAAAGTGCCGCCCATCATCCGAATAATATTGCGCTTACCAATATGGGAAAACATTAATGTAGGGCTGGTTGCCTCCACACTATAGATGGGCAAATGCGTTTCAACCCATAGCCTTGTACGTTGCTCAAAAGCTAACATTTGATTGGAACTTAAATCTTTTAAACTGACAATTAAACGACTTCCTGATTTATTAATATTAACTTGATTATTTAAATCCAAACCATACGGCAGTGACATCTCATAAAGCAACAAATACTGTGCCGCTAAATTGCGCTCATCAGGCAAGATAAACCAGGCATCATTATCCCCATGCATATTCTTACTCAGGCGTTTATAGGTATCCACCAAAGTATTCACATGAACGACTTCGGATTGCTTGTGAAACCAGTCGACCAAATCTGCTACCGCCAATAAATAAGCGGGCTCATTAATTCCGCCTTCATCACCGGACTCAACAACCACCTCAATGGAATAAATACCGCCCATATTTTCAGTTAAAAATTCAGTGGCTTGTCGAAACTCTACGGTCTCATCAAAATACTTAACAAACTCATCATTCAATTCATTTTGCGGTGCAAAACAAATTAACACCACCGCTAAGACCGTATTAATAACCAGCAATACCCGTCGATAACGAATAACAAGGTCCGCTAAACAACCCATAATCACCCGACTCGCTTCTGACCCTGCCTTTTTACGAATAGGAAGCAAAACAATCAAAGCCGGTAGTAAAATAACCGTCAAAATAAATGCCAATGTAACACCAATAGCCACCATGTTCCCTAAATCTCGAAAAGGGGGCGCATCACTAAAATTCATACTCAAAAAACCGATGACCGTTGTCACACTGGTTAAGAATATGGGCTTAAAGTTTATCCGTAGACTTTCCAGAACAGCGTCTTTTTTAGACATTCCTTCACGCATTAAATGAAATTGCGTCACCAAAAAATGCACGCAATCAGCCACCGTCATAGTCAGAATAATAGTGGGTGCTATTGCCGATGTTGAGGTTAAATACCACCCCAACCAACCGGCAATGCCCATTGCAGGAAAAATGGCACCTAAAATAATGACCCCGACTGCCAGCGTCGCCATCACTGACCGGAAGAACAACAGTAAGGTTATAAAAACAATGCCATACATCAAGGGTACCAGCGTTTTATTATCCTGCATGGCTGCCTCACCAAAGGCATTATTCATCATAACCATCCCACTCAAATGCAAACGAAGACCCGGGTTTTGCTGTTCTATTTCAGCGGCCAACTCTCTAACTTTTTTAGCAACTTCAAATGAGGCCTGCGCTGATTTATCAGGCAACTGAAGCGTCACATTGACACCACCAACATGGCCACTCGTTGAGACCAAACGATTTACCAATAAGGGTTCTGAAAGCGCGACCTTCTTGACGCTTGCCAATGCTTGCTGATTCATTTGCTGTGGATTTAAGACTAAATCTGCCACCACTAAATCATCCTCTTTTGCAATCGTATGTTGAAAATTCGTGACCGAATCAACACGGCTTGCATAAGGTAACTGCCACGCTGAGGTCGTTAAAGACTGAATCGCCAGCAGTGTGTTTTTATCAAAAATAGTTCCTGACTCTGGCTCCACAACAAACAAGACATTATCATTTCTATCGTATGTCTTTTGTATCTTTTCAAAGACTTGTAACTGTGGATTGTCCGGGCCAAAAAAAACTTGATAATCATTTCTAAAGCCAAGCCCCTTAATCCCTAATGACAAAACCACCAGAGTCAGTAAAGTGACTATAATTGTACGATAAGGGTGGTCAACACCATATTTTAAAACCAGCATTAATTTACTACGGCTTTCAGACATTTTTGCTCAAACCATTTAATTCAAAAAGGATAACAGTCAAGAACAATCGCACCACGGTCTAAGTCTCAACCCAACGACAACACCCTGTCAACTTACTGGGCAATGTTATCTTAAAAACTTCATCACTGTACAACTTTATAAACCGTGTAAAATACCCTTTAAACTTTCACCAGGATTTGCATGCCACTGACTTCGCCCCTTTATCGTATTGCACTCACCCCCGGAGAACCGGCTGGGATTGGCTTAGATCTTTGCATAAAAATAGCCATGCAGAAGCAAACCTGTGAGTTAGTGATACTCACAGACCCTGCGCTACTGGCTGAACGTGCCCAACACTTAAATGCCTCCATAACCATTCAAACCTTTCAGCCCTCTCTAGCCCCTACGCTTTCCAAGGTCGGGACCATCAAGGTATTACCGATTAACCGGTCAGCGCCGGTAACACCCGGATATCTGGATAAAAGAAATGCTCAACATGTGTTAGACACCATAAAACAGGCCGCCGAAGGCTGTCTTAGCGGTCTTTTTGATGCCATGGTGACAGGACCTGTACACAAAGGCATCATCAATGATGCCGGCATAGCCTTTAGCGGACACACCGAATATATTGCCAACATAACCGGTCAGCAACCGGTCATGATGCTCACCACCCCGGGTTTACGCGTCGCCTTAGTCACCACCCATTTACCCCTTAAAGACATACCGGATGCGATAACCCAACAGCAATTAACACATGTCATAAGCACCGTCCATCATGACCTTCAACAGCGCTTCGGCATTAACAACCCAACGCTACTGGTTGCCGGACTCAATCCACACGCCGGCGAAAACGGTCATTTAGGCGATGAAGAAATTACGACCATCATTCCTGTAATCGCTGCATTACGGGACCAAGGCTTAAGTTTGATGGGACCATTACCTGCCGACACTTTATTCACCCCCAAATACTTAGACCAAGCTGATGCGGTGATTGCCATGTACCACGATCAGGGGCTGCCCGTGCTTAAACACCAAGGATTTGGCAATGCCGTCAACATCACCTTAGGGCTTCCTGTTATCCGCACCTCTGTTGACCATGGAACAGCACTGGATTTAGCAGGCTCAGGATTAGCCAACGAAAATAGCTTAAACTGCGCTATCGATACCGCACAACAATTAATCCGCCATTAAAAACACTATGACTCATAAAGCCCGTAAACGTTTTGGCCAGAATTTCCTCCAAGACACCCATGTCATTGATAACATTCTGATGACTGCAAACCCTGAACACGATGAGCATTGGGTTGAAATTGGCCCGGGGCAAGGTGCGCTAACTGCACCGTTACTCGCTACCGGTGTGAAATTAGATCTCATTGAATTAGACCGTGACCTAGTCAGTTACTTAGCACATAAATTCGCTAACGAAGAACGATTAACCCTCCATAGTCAAGACGCTCTCACGGTGGATTTCAGCCAATTAACTACAAACTCTAACCGATTACATATTATCGGAAATCTACCTTACAATATTTCAACCCCACTACTTTTTCACCTGATGAAATATGCTGAACATATTCACAGTATGTATTTCATGTTACAAAAAGAAGTCGTTGAGCGCATTTGTGCCGCCCCCGGTAGCAAGCGATATGGTCGACTGACCATTATGCTGCAATACTACTGTCAGGCAGAACCTCTATTTGACGTCCCACCCGAAAGTTTTAATCCACAACCCAAAGTGATGTCTGCCATTTTCAAGCTCACGCCACACCGTCAAGCACCTGTAGACATCGCTAATCTTAAACACCTTAACCAAGTCGTGACCCAAGCCTTTTCACAACGCCGGAAAACGTTGCGAAATTCCCTGAAAAAATCTTTTACCGAAGCAGAAATAAGTGCGCTTGATATCAACCCTGAACTCAGAGCAGAAGCTATTTCTTTAGCCGAATTTGCTCGCTTAAGTAATCAGTTCACTTTAAAAAACCCATAGCGATTAACCGCTAATATTGCTTTAATAAGGGCTTTATTAATAGATGCCCACTGACGGAAATTACCACAATGAAAATGAGCGCAAAAGAGTTCCTAACTTGTGATAAAAAACAAATCACGTTATTAGGAATGTCTGGGGCAGGAAAAACAACCCTCGCCAACAAATTATCCCCCAAAAAATGGTTTCATTATTCAGGTGACTACCGCATTGGCACCCAATACTTATCCGAACCTATTTTAGATAATATAAAGCAACAGGCGATGGATACGCCTTTTCTAAAAGATCTGCTTATTTCAGATTCGATTTATATTTGCAATAACATTACTGTTGATAATTTAATGCCTATTTCAAGTTTTATGGGAAAAATAGGCAACCCGGAACTGGGCGGCCTATCCTTAGAAACATTCAAAAAACGACAACTTTTACACCGTGAGGCAGAAATAGCGGCGATGAAAGACGTCCCTAAATTTATTAAAAAAGCGCAAGATATTTATGGTTACAACCATTTTATCAATGATGCCGGCGGCAGTGTTTGCGAACTCAATGATCCTGAGATTCTTAGCCTGTTAGCCCAACACACACTCATTATTTACATTAAAACATCTGAAGACCAAGAACAATTACTCTTTGAACGCGCGCAACAAGATCCTAAACCGCTTTACTACCGCGCTGATTTCCTCGATGAAAACCTCAAAACCTTTATGGATGAATTCCACTACCGTTGTACCGAACAAATCCCGCCAAATGAATTTGTTTCCTGGGTTTTTCCAAAATTATTTCATGCTCGTCTACCACGCTATCAGGCAATAGCCGATCAATACGGCTATACCGTGGATGCAAGTGCAGTAGCTCAGGTAAAAAACGAAGATGAGTTTATCAAGCTCATTGCTCAAACACTCGATCACGACTCATAAACAAGCGTTCATTATGCCTTTAGTAAACCTCACTAACTTACCGTCCTTTACCCGCCTGCAAGAAGAAGGGGAAGAAATATTATCTATCGAACGCGCCAAACAACAAGACATCCGAGAGCTCCATATCGGATTGTTAAATATGATGCCCGATGCTGCACTCGAAGCCACTGAACGACAATTCTGCCGACTCGTGGGCGCCTGTAACCAAATCGTTCAGTTCCATGTTCATATCTTCACTGTCGAAGGAATCGAAAGAGGCATCGAGGCCCAAAATCACATCGACAGCTATTACGAGTCCTTCGATAAGATACAACAAGATGGCTTAGATGCCCTCATCATTAGTGGTGCAAATGTTACCCACGCACATTTACAAGAAGAACCTTTTTGGGAACCTTTAACCGAGGTTTTCATCTGGGCCAAAAAAAATGTAACCTCAATTTTATGCTCCTGTCTGGCAACCCATGCACTGGTTCAAAAATGTTATCAAATTGAACGCACACGGCTAACCCATAAACGCTGGGGTGTTTTTGACCATACCGTACTCGACAATAGTCACCCTTTAGTTTCTGATATTAACACCCGCTTTGATGTCCCTCACTCACGCTTTAACGAACAATTCCAAACAGATCTTGAACAGGCAGGCCTGAAAGTTCTCGTCGCCAGCGAAGAAGCCGGCGCACATTTGTTCGTTAGTCCGGATGGTTTCCGGTTTGTTTTTTTTCAAGGCCACCCTGAGTATGATGCCGTTAGTCTACTCAAAGAATATAAACGTGAAGTCAACCGCTATATCGATGGCGAGTTAACGAACTACCCTCCGCTCCCTGACAATTATTTTAACGACCATTGCCAAGCCAAACTCGAACAGTACCAAACCCATGTGGAAGCGGCTCTACAGCATCATCAAATACCTGATGCATTTCCAGAACAAGCGCTTTTTAACCACCTCGATAATACCTGGCGTGATACGGCTAAAGCCGTCTTTAATAACTGGTTAGGGAAAATATATCAAATTACCCATCAAGACCGCCGACAAGCCCTGATGCCCGGTATTGACCCTAACAACCCACTGAACTTATAACCAAACGCCGATTTATTATTTAACGACAATGGGTATCTTACCAATACGACGCTGCCACTCTTTCGGTGCTTGTTGATGAATAGATTCCCCGTGTATATCCACAGCAACAGTTACCGGCATCTCCTCAACCACAAATTCATGAATAGCTTCCATTCCTAACTCCGGAAAAGCAACTACCCGCGATTTTTTAATCGCCTTGGAAACCAAATAAGCCGCTCCCCCAACGGCCATTAAATAAACCGACCGGTATTTCTTGATTGCTGCAATCCCTTCAGCTCCACGTTCGGCCTTACCGATCATTCCCAACAACCCACTGTGCTGTAACATACTGTCAGTAAACTTATCCATTCGCGTGGCCGTTGTTGGTCCGGCTGGACCGACCACCTCATCACGGACAGGGTCAACCGGGCCGACATAATAAATGAGCTTATTATTAAAATCCAAACCTTCCGGCAAGGGAAGTTGTTGCTCAAAAAGCGCCACCAATCGCTTATGCGCCGCATCCCGACCGGTCAATAAGGTCCCCGATAACAATAAAGTTTCTCCAATTTCCCATTGCGCCACCTCTTCAGCCGTTAACTGGTCCAAATTCACTTTCCGGCGAGTAACCACACTCGTTTGAGTCACTTGAGGCCAACTCGCTAAGGTGGGCGGCTCTAAATGTACCGGACCTTGGCCGTCTAAGGTGAAATGTATATGCCGTGTAGCGGCGCAATTTGGGATTATCGCGACCGGTTTATTCGCAGCATGGGTGGGATAGTCTTTAACCTTAACATCCAAAACCGTGGTCAGCCCGCCCAATCCTTGAGCACCAATACCTAAGGCATTAACCTTGTCATACAATTCCAAACGTAAGGCTTCAACCGCATTATCAGCACCTTTTGTTATTAACGCCTGAATATCGATAGATTCCATACACGCCTCTTTAGCCAGAATCATCGCCTTTTCTGCCGTTCCACCCACGCCTATCCCCAAGATTCCCGGCGGGCACCAGCCAGCACCCATTTTCGGCACCGTTGCAAGCACCCAGTCAACAATATTATCGGATGGGTTTAACATGGCGAGTTGCGCCTTCGCCTCCGAACCCCCGCCTTTTGCAGCAATATCTACCGAGACTGTTGACCCCGGAACCAACTCCATATGAATCACAGCGGGGGTGTTATCTTGCGTATTTATGCGCTGACCCATAGGATCCAATACGATTGATGCACGCAGGATATTATCAGGATTTCTATAAGCGAGTCTGACCCCTTCATTCACCATATCAGCAATGCTCACAGAGGACTTGGTTTGCCAGATAACCGCCATACCTATTTTAAGAAAAACAGTCACAATACCGGTATCCTGACAGACCGGTCGATGCCCTTCTGCACACAATCTTGAATTAATCAAAATTTGCGCCAGTGCATCTTTTGCTGCTGGATTTTGTTCTTTCTCATAAGCCTGATCCATCGCCTGAATAAAATCAGGGGGGTGGTAATAAGAAATATATTGCAGCGCATCGGCAATACTTTGTACAAAATCTTCTTGGCGTATCACTGTCATTTAATCAAAACCCAATGGTATTTACTCATCACACGCTCTTACCGCTCCCTACAAAAAAAGTCCGTTACCTTTTAGGGCGTGGTTGTAGACTCATCGGCTCCGGTAATCTTAACCAACCAGCCCCCCTGACCTTTACAGCCAGAAATACTCTTAGCAGTAATCGCAATACGCGCATAACTGCCCGCAAGACCCTCAGGCAATTGCCCGGTGACCATCAATCCACGCCCCTGGGTCACCGCTTTAACCGTAACCGGTATTTTCTTGACCGTGACAGTTAAGCCACTGAGATGAGCGTGTTCATTGGTCACAAAAGAAAAACCAGACCCCGGTGCCACCGCAGCCAAATGCACCGGCTCAAAAGCACTGAATTTAGGTTTTTTACAAGCCGTAGTTGTCCCGCCGCCTCCGCCATAAGCCCAAAGCGTACCGGTGAATAAAAAACAACCCATAAACACCAGTGTTCTAGTCATCATTATTTTAGTCATATGCCCTCCAAGACTGCTCTTCAACATCATGCCATCACATTAAATCAATCGTCTTACGCTCCTTAAATAATTCATGCTCCATAAAAATTGACTCCGGCATACCCTTTTTAAGGCGTTACCGTTGACTCTGCCGCGGCTTCGGGTACTGCAGGCACTTCGTCCCCTTTAATTTTTAATAACCACCCGTCTCGCTTAAAACAATTTTTTCCCCCTTGTCCGTCTTTTGCTTCACCCCGAATATGTACTCTCGCCCATCGTCCTTTTACCGACTTCGGAAACGTCCCGGAGACCTGATAAAAAGTATTTCTATTCCTGACTTGAAAGTCATCCACTTCAGTATCTTTTAATTTAATCGTCAAGGTATAGGGATTCAACCTTTTAGACGCTACAAAACTGAACTCAGCTCCCGCCTCAACTTCGCTTTTATCCGCCGGTAACATTTTAGTAAACCGCGGCTTAACACAAACCGGCTTTGCACCCTCCACCGCCGCTACAGAATTCGTATACATCACCGTTACGACTACCATCAATCCCATTATTATTTTCATTTATACTCCCCTTTCCTCATTATTTTTCATTAATTACTCCTGCCTAAATTGAAATTCAACCAATTCAGGCATAACTGAGACATCCTGTGTTGTTTGAATTACTTTATCAAGTAGAAATTTATTTACCAAAGACTTCCAATCACCGTTAAATTCTATCTTATAAAAGTTACTGCCATCCTCAATTTTATAACCGGAAAAAGACCGAATTAAATCAATCGACTTAAAATAGTGGGTCAATTGGTGCAAATTTTGCAGCTCATTGATACCGGCAACCTTTATTAAAAAAGAATCCTCAACTTTTTGATTATCAGGCTGTATCGCGAGTTGTGGTGCTAATTGCCGGTACACATTGCGTAACGTTGATTGAATCAATGCTGGCAGCTGTACACATGACTGCTCCCAGTTTTGAGCCTGATCACGAAATAATAACGACCACCGCCCTTGCCAACAGTTATCACCCGCTTTGATAACCCCCGATAAAATAACGTCAACATAATAACGGCTCGAGACCTGCCTGATCTTCTTACTCTCATTCAAAACCACATCATTAACGGCCAATAACGCATAGTCCTCTATGTCAAATAAAGGAAACAATGGCTGAAAACCCAGTCGACTACTCTGCGCTAACAATGTTTCTTGGATGGCGCTATGAACCTGTGGATAAAAAAAACCTCTTTGCTGCCCTTTTTCAACCACTAACCATAATAATATTTTCGGTCTCGACGCAACCCAAAAACTCAACTCGCCGTTACGGAGCCGCTCTAACAATGCCGCTTTTTTAAACGAAACATGCATCACCGGTTGACCGCTGGCCAATTCAACCGCGGTATGAAAGCTCTCCACATACTGTGAAGCACCGGCTAATATGGCCTGAACAGTCAAGTCCTGCTCTATTTCCAAAGGCTCAGCCACCATAACCCGCTGTAAAACATCAGACAAGCCTTGGCGAATAGCCGCTTTGCGGATTTTAGATGACTGACCGGTTAAAGTGATCTCCGCATCAAACAAGTGATTTTCCTGAGCTGAAATTTCCATGCCCCATAACCCCAAAAATCCTAGCAGAAGTATCCTCGCTAACACCGCATATCCTTCACACAATTCACCATTGGTCTTGTACAATACAGATCATTTTACCGTTTTATTCAAAGAGGACGTCATTTTGAGTCAACAAATTCAAAATAGTTTGAGCTATAAGCAAGCCGGTGTCGATATAGACGCAGGTAATGAACTAATAGAACAAATTAAACCGATCGCTAAAAAAACCCAAACTCCCGGTGTTATGCAAGGTTTAGGGGGCTTCGGATCTATGTTTGAATTACCACTGGATCGTTTTACCACCCCTATTCTTGTTTCCGGAACAGATGGTGTAGGCACCAAGCTAAAATTAGCTAATGACCTCAACCAGCATGACACGATCGGTATTGATCTCGTTGCTATGTGTGTTAATGACATTATTGTTCAAGGTGCAGAACCGTTATTCTTTCTCGATTATTTTGCAACCGGAAAACTTAATGTCAGTACCGCGACTGACGTTATTTCCGGTATTGGTCACGGCTGTGAACTCGCAGGTGCCGCCTTAGTGGGGGGAGAAACCGCTGAAATGCCCGGCATGTATCAAGGCGATGATTATGATTTAGCTGGCTTTTGTGTTGGCATTGTTGAAAAATCAAAAGTTATTGACGGCAGTCAGGTGAAAGCAGGCGATATCCTTTTAGGGCTTGCATCCTCTGGACCTCATTCCAATGGTTATTCCCTGATTCGTAAAATAATCGAACGTGCCAACGTACCACTCGGCGATCTTTTAGAAGAAAAACCTTTAGCTCAACATCTCTTGGCACCCACACGGATTTATGTAAAATCGTTACTACAATTATTTGACCAAATCCCTGTTCATGCCTTAGCGCATATTACCGGCGGTGGAATCACTGAAAACCTACCCCGGGTATTACCTGACAACCTACAAGCAGAAATTGATTTATCCGCCTGGGAGTGGCCTGCTATTTTCGACTGGCTCCAATCTCATGGCCAAATCACTGATAACGAAATGCTCAAAACATTTAACTGTGGCATTGGAATGATCATTTGTGTCGCACCAGAAGACCAAAATGCTGCCATTAGATACCTAGAAAATGCCGGCGAAACGGCGATGCCCATCGGCCACATTGCCCCTCTCTCCGGCCACCAACAAGTGAACTATGGAACTGAACTGGACTAAAGCCTTAATTGCTTGATAACAACCACTCGAGCCAAAAAGCCCAGCAACATTTTATTCCAGATCTATTTTTGACTCGTCCACCGACTTAACACGATAAAATTCACTGTCGGTATATTTATCATGGGCATGATCTAATAACACCCGAATAACCGAGGCAACCGGTAATGCCATTAAAATCCCTATAAAGCCAAATAATTGCCCACCGGCCAAGACCGCAAAAATAACCGTTACCGGATGCAAACCAACCTTATCGCCAACCAACCAAGGCGTTAACAACATCCCTTCTATCGCCTGACCGATACCAAAAACAACAAGAACCGGCACTAATTGCGCAACATCCTGAAATTGCACAAGCACCGCAATACAAGCAATAACAATCCCCACAATGGAACCTAAATAAGGTACAAAACTCACTAACCCCGCCGTCATCCCAATGAGTACAGCCAAATCCAGCCCCACAAACGTCAACCCTGCACTGTAGATAATCCCCAGTGCCAACATGACATAAAATTGCCCCCGCATAAAAGCCGCTAAAACCGTATCTATTTCCAACGTTAATTGCCTGATATACGATGCAGATTGCCGAGGCACTAAGCCTTGAACTTTAGCGACTAGTAGATCCCAGTCCCGTAACAAATAAAAAGTGACCACTGGCACTAACAATATATTCATGAGCCACTGAAAAATCACAGCTCCTGACTTTGAAACTGAGCCGGCAACGGTTGTCATAATACCGCCGGCCTCTTGCCAATGCTGTTCTAGAACCGTATGTATCCCACTCAAATCAATGGATTCTATCGCCAGTCCAAATTGTCCGTCCAACCAAGGGATTAATAGTGAATTTATACTCTGTATATAACGCGGGAGTTTTGCCAAAAAATGCGCTATTTGACCTTCCAACAACGGAATAAGAAAAAATAACACTCCGCCTAAAGCCAGCCACATCATCGAAAAGACAAACACAACCCCTAGGGTTCTGTGCATCCCGCGCGCTTCTAATTGGTCAACAACCGGATCACCCAGATAAGCCAAAAATGCCGCAACAATAAAAGGCATTAAAACAGGTGTTAACAAATAAAGAAGTCCCAAGGAAATACCGGTCACTGCTAACAGCATCCATTTCTGTGAATCAGTCATCAATAGCCCCCTTCAACATCCGGTTATGTACTCTCTAATTATCAAAAAAAACTAAAAACAACTTACAATCAGGCAAAAAAAAGAGTCGGCATCCCTGCTCGACTCAATTATATCGGCTTGACAAATAGTAAAAAAAATCAGCAAAAACTAAAAAATTCTTACTATTTCTCTGCCTAGCAACTATTCTGCTGCTGCTTCCTCTGCTACTGGCGCTTCCTCTGCGGCTGGTGCTTCCTCTACTACTGGCGCTGGCGCTGGTGCTGGTGCTGGTGCTGCTTCTGCCGCTGCTGCCGCTGCTGCATGTGCTTCTGGGCAATTTCCATCAGGAAAAGCACAATCTCCCGCTGCTGCCGTTTGAACCAATGATGCGGCCATAAATAACCCCAAAACAGTTAACACCCGTGTTGATAATTTCATTCCTACCCTCCCATTATTTTTATTCATTATTGTTTGGTAAAAGTACCTACGTAACTTCTACAATTACAAGCATACACCCTCTTGGGTGATTTTTTAAGCACTTGGTGTAATCTTTCACTTCATTTTTTTATAAAAAAAACCCCAAAATTTTCATTCACCTCCCATCGCTTACATTTTCTAGTCAACAACCCTGCCAGATGCTGTCAACATTCCTTTATCAACAATAAAATTAATCACCGAATCAATCCCGTCTCCTGACTTCAAGTTAGTAAATACAAACGGTTTAGCACCACGCATTCGTTTAGAATCTGCTTCCATCACCTCTAGTGAAGCCCCTACATAAGGGGCTAAATCAGTTTTATTAATGACCAACAAATCTGATTTAGTAATTCCCGGTCCACCTTTACGCGGTATTTTCTCTCCGGCTGCAACATCAATAACATAGATGGTTAAATCCGCTAATTCCGGACTAAATGACGCGCTCAAATTATCACCGCCACTTTCAATTAAAATGAAATCCAGATCGGTAAATTCCGTTAACAATTTATCGACGGCTAATAAATTCATTGAGGCATCCTCTCGAATCGCCGTATGTGGACAACCCCCCGTTTCTACACCCACAATCCGCTCCTCAGGGAGTGCCTGACTACGGCATAAAAACTGAGCATCTTCTTGGGTATAAATATCGTTTGTCACGACCGCCATTTTAAAACGCCCACGCAACGCCTTACATAAAACGTCTAACAGTGCCGTTTTACCCGAACCCACGGGCCCACCAACACCGACCCTTAAGACTTCATTTTTATTATTCATCTAACCCTCACGAACGAAATAATCTGGAATACTGGGTTTCATGACGACTACTGGCAATCGCCCACAAAGGCATCGACCCCCCTATAGCATTATCATCGATTTCAAATGCCGCCTCGACACAACCCGGTATTGACTGGCTTAAGTTAAATAAGATGCGTTGCCCGGCTTGTTGACCTAACGGAATCAATTTCATTGCAGCCAACACCTGATTCTCCAGCCAGCCCCAGAAATAACCGGTTACCATTTTATCCGCGCTAATGCCCCAGTTAAATGCAGCTAAACTGTAGGGGGTTACAAACGCCATTACGGCGGGTTCATTTTGATAAGGCCAGGTCACGTCCAGACCCTCCAAAACGTTAGCTAAGGCTCGCCCCATAAATTGATCTTCATTGTGTAATTCATGCGTTTCCCGGGTCGCTAAGATAAACTGGTTCCAAAAAACCAATGCGTCCCTATCCCCTGCCCGCCAACTGTGACTCAACCGAATTAAAACAGGCCCCTCTGTTGACACCAGAGAATGTCTTAACAACTCCTCAATCCAACCGCTTGCCGTCTCTTCATTCGTTACCCACGCCTCTTCAACAGCCCACTCAAGTCCTTGAGAATAACTGTAGGCGCCCACGGGCAACGATGGGCTCACTAACTGAAACAAACGTAACAACGGCAGCAAAGACTCAGTGTTCATGTGAATGATTCTTGGGTCCATGACTGTGATAAGCGCCTGTTTCCGGTTCAAAGGAAACCGTTTCATGCCGTACCTCTAGGCCAAAAGCAGCCACCATTTCATCTAACACATGGTCGTGTTGATAACGCACAAAGCATTCCCCTAACTGCAAAGCGACATGTCGATTACCTAAATGATAACTGGCCTTCATCAGTAACAACGGCTCTTTTGAATAAGCGGTTGACGCTTCTTCGGGTGCTGAAACCACTAACACGACAAAACCTTGTTCTGTTTTCAACTGATCGCCCCCCCGAAGAACCGTACCCCGCGGTAAAAAGACCCCCGCCTCTTCGTTGTTTTCCAAGGTGACAAGCAACCTACTTTTTTGGCGTTGATCATAGGGTAAAATAACCGTGCTATCGGGTACTTTTCCATCTCGATCAAACCCAATCAATCTACGCATTCACCCGCCTAAAAAAGAAAATACCGCTGCGCCAACGGTAAAACAGACAAGGGTTCACAAATAAGTAATTCACCATCGGCACGCACCTCATAGGTTTGTGGATCCACTTCAATGTTAGGAAGATAGCTATTGTGTATCAAATCGGCCTTGGTCACCTGCCGGGTTCCTTTAACAACAGCCAACTGATTTTCTAAACCCAAACGATCACCTACGCCGTTATTAAAACCTGCCTGTGACAAGAAGGTTAAACAACTCGCCGAACGTGCTTTACCCAACGCACCAAACATAGGGCGGTAATGGACGGGCTGAGGCGTTGGAATAGAAGCGTTCGGGTCACCCATAGGCGCTGCCGAAATGAACCCCGCCTTAATAATTAAACTGGGCTTCACCCCAAAAAAGGCCGGTTTCCACAACACCAAATCGGCCAACTTACCCTGTTCAACAGAACCCACATGATGACTGATACCGTGCGTTATGGCCGGGTTAATCGTGTATTTGGCAATATATCGCTTAATCCTGTTGTTATCATTGTCCGCTGTATCTTCCGCCAGAGCTCCCCGCTGCACTTTCATTTTATGTGCAGTTTGCCAGGTTCGACTGATCACCTCACCGACACGACCCATCGCCTGAGAGTCGGAAGCAATCATAGAAAATGCACCTAAATCATGCAAAATATCTTCGGCTGCAATGGTTTCTCGTCGAATACGACTTTCAGCAAAAGCCACATCTTCTGCAATATTAGTGTCCAAATGATGACAAACCATCAGCATGTCCAAATGCTCATCAATCGTATTAACGGTAAAAGGGCGGGTTGGGTTCGTTGATGAAGGTAAAATATTAGCCACGCCACAGGCTTTAATAATATCAGGCGCGTGCCCGCCACCGGCCCCCTCGGTATGGTAGGTATGAATAGCTCTGTCGCCAATGGCCGCTAAGGTATCTTCAACAAAGCCTGATTCATTCAAGGTATCGGTATGAATAGCAACCTGAACATCGTATTGCTCGGCAACATTAAGACAATTATCAATTGCCGCCGGCGTCGTGCCCCAATCTTCATGCAATTTTAACCCCATGGCACCGGCTTCAACTTGCTCTGCCAAGGCTCCGGGTAAACTGGCATTACCTTTTCCTAAAAAACCCAGATTCATCGGTAAAGCTTCAGCAGCTTGTAACATTCGCTGGATATTCCAAGGCCCCGGCGTACAGGTCGTTGCATTGGTTCCGGTGGCAGGTCCCGTACCCCCGCCAAGCATAGTCGTCACGCCGGACATCAAGGCTTCTTCAATCTGTTGCGGGCAAATAAAATGAATATGCGCATCGATCCCCCCTGCTGTCACGATTTGACCTTCGCCGGCAATGGCCTCGGTTCCGGGACCGATAACAATATCAACGCCGGCCTGAGTATCCGGATTACCCGCCTTACCAATACCTGCGATCAACCCATCTTTAATACCGATATCGGCTTTAATAATGCCCCAATGATCGACAATCAAGGCATTGGTAATCACCGTATCAACGGCTTCTGCCGCTAAGCACTGGCTTTGTCCCATCCCATCGCGAATAACCTTACCGCCCCCAAACTTAACTTCATCGCCGTAAACCGTACGATCGTCTTCGACCTCAAGAAACAATTCAGTATCCGCTAGCCGAACCTTGTCCCCAGTCGTGGGGCCATACATTTCCGCATAAGCGCTCCGATCAATACGACTCATGACAGCCTCCCCATGACCTGTTTATTAAACCCGTAAACTTCCCTCTTCCCCGCGTATTCAACCAGCGTGACTGTCCGTTCTTGACCCGGCTCAAAACGCACCGCGGTCCCTGCCGGTATATTAAGCCGAAACCCCTTCGCTTGCTCCCGGGCAAAAGACAAGCCTGAATTAACTTCATAAAAATGATAATGCGAGCCGACCTGAACCGGGCGGTCACCGGTATTTGCAACTAAAATTTCAACCTGCCTGCGGCCTTGATTTAATTCTATTTCCCCCGCAAGCGGAATACATTCACCTGGTATCATAATGACCTCTCAAACAATTGGGTTATGGACAGTCACTAATTTAGTGCCATCAGGAAAAGTTGCTTCAACCTGTACATCGTGAATCATTTCAGCAATCCCTTCCATCACATCTTCACGAGACAATAAGGTTCGCCCATAATTCATTAACTCAGCCACACTCCGGCCATCACGCGCACCCTCAACAATGGCCGCACTAATATAAGCCACCGACTCAGGGTAATTTAATTTAACACCCCGATTTTTTCGCCGCTCCGCAACTAAGGCGGCCGTAAACAACATTAATTTATCTTTTTCTCTCGGCGTTAATTCCATAACTCACCTTCTGTCATACAAAAAATTAATTATTAATTCAGGTCGACCAAATCCTCGGCAAACAAGGCTGCCGTTGATTGAAATCAGGTCGCAATGCTGCCCAGATAGCAGTAAAAACTGTTTTAACAGGCTCAGCTTGTTCCGCTAACAAACGAACAATCAACACCTCATTACGTAACGTTACACCTGAAAAACGGTGTTCATCAATCATCACTCTAACCTTATCCAACTGCGCTTTAGTTGCCGGATAAACCACCAGAGTCGCGACTAAGGCATGCCCCGCTAAACCACTACTCGCCTTGATGGTTTGCTCATTCAGCACCATACGGTCAATCAATAAGGGCTGGTCTTGTTTAAATACTTCAATAGCCACCGTTGCCTGTCCCTGGCTAAACCGCTCATGACACGCGGGTCGCCCTAAACTAACCATCTCCCAGCCAAAAAAACGACTGTTTTCATCAAGTTCCACCCGCGTCTTTGTTTTAACAACAGCACCGTCAAACAAGATGGTTTCCTGAGGCAGATATTCCAACACACTGCCCTTAGCAACTTTTAACAGTACTTGCTGATCGGCTAGCTGACCGTTACTGCGGTAAAATTTTCCCGCCGCTGGGGTGGTGACTACAACATCGGTATCAACACGGCAATCAATCGCAATCGTTAACTGATCACCACCGACCACCCCCCCCGGGGGATGAATGAGATAAACATGACAAACCGGGCCTTCTGGGTAAAAAGGCCGTTGCACCAATAACGGCCCTTGATGAGAACGGTGCGTTAAGTAGGTCTTTTCTTGGCGGTTCTCAAAAACCAACGACAAGGCCCCTTGCCAACGGCCAAACTCGGCAGGCTTCTCAGGCACCTTTTCTAGGGCCACAACCATGATCGTTGTTAACTCACTGCCAACAAATAAAAACCACTGCCAAGACTCACCCAGGTGACCAGTTGATAAATCCGTTGTTCAGAGAACAAACCCATAACCGCAGCGCTTATTGAAATCACAAAACTACTCAACAGTAATAGCATTAAATAATTCAGGCTATCGATACCGTCAGGTATTTCTGAAACATGAACATAACCGTGGAAAACACCGAATAAAGCCAATAATGCAAACAATGCGAAACTAAAAAAATGATCCGCCATCATCAGTGAATAACCCATGAAAATAACCGATAACGCAATGATGGTTTCTAAAAAAGGAATTTTAATCCCTTGAAAATTCAGCCCTGCACCCACCACCATCATCACTAAAAAAACCAACGGATACACCCCGACAGCGTAACCTCCTTTTTTAGCACCTAACAATCCAACACTCACTAAAACCAGTAAATGATCAATACCGGTTAACGGGTGCATTAAACTTTGCCACAGCGTTTCGTTAAACATCCCATCGGTATGGGCTAAAAGTGGCGATGACATAAACAACAGGATTACAGCGAGGTAATAGTTTGCTTTCATAACAAGTCTCCTTAAAAATTTACGCTCTTAAACGGTTAAATGACGTTGTACAATGTCATCGCTCAGGTCCTGCATATCCCCTTGGGCAACCACGCGGCCCTTTTCCATAATTCTGAAATGGTCTGCAACCCTGCGGGCAAAATGTAGTTTTTGTTCAACCAACAAGACCGTCAAGCCATGCTCTTGATTAAGCCGCATAATAATCGAACCAATTTCTTTGACAATATTCGGTTGAATACCTTCTGTCGGTTCATCAAGAATTAATAACTTCGGCTCAATAACCAAGGCACGACCAATCGCTAACTGTTGTTGTTGCCCCCCTGAAAGATCGCCGCCCCGACGCTGTAACATTTGTTTTAAAACCGGAAAAATTTCAAATACATTCTCAGGAATTGTTTTCAAACCATCAGCTCTGGCGGTCAGCCCTATTTTGAGATTTTCTTCAACCGTCAACAACGGAAAAATTTCGCGCCCTTGCGGGACAAAGCCAATCCCCATCGAGGCCCTGGATTCTGCCGGCATTTTAGTTAAATCATGGCTCTGAAACTGAATGCTACCGGTCGCTACTGGCAAAAGACCCATAAGGCATTGCAACAACGTTGTTTTACCCACACCATTTCGACCCATCAGACAGGCACACGTCCCTTGGGGAATATTCAGATCTATATCCCACAGGGTATGGCTTTGACCGTAAAATTGGTTTAACCCCTTAATCTCAAGCACACCCTACCCTCCTAAATAAACTTCAATCACACGCGCATCGTTTTGTACACTGGCCATGGTGCCTTCAGCAAGCACTGAACCTTCATGTAAAACGGTCACGGTTCTGGCAATGGAACGAACAAATTCCATATCATGCTCAACCACAACAATCGAATGTTTACCTTCTAAAGCTAATAACAACTCCGTGGTCCGCTCAATTTCCTGATGCGTCATCCCTGCAACCGGCTCATCAATCAATAACACCTTCGGTTGCTGGATTAATAACATACCGATTTCCAGCCATTGTTTCTGACCGTGCGACAATTCCCCTGCCAGCCGATTTCTCTGCTCCATTAAACCAATCATCAAAAAAACTTCATCGATAGCCTCTTTTTGTGGCCCCGAAAGTTGTGCAAACAACGTTGGCCAAACCCGTTTATCGGTTCTTAATGCCAACTCCAAATTAGCGTAAACAGATAATGTTTCAAAGACTGTTGGTTTTTGAAATTTACGACCAATCCCAGCCCGTGCGATTGCCGGTTCATCCATTTGCAATAAATCAATGCGTTGACCAAAAAAAACCGATCCGGTATCGGGCCGGGTTTTACCGGTAATGACATCCATCATGGTTGTTTTACCGGCACCGTTTGCGCCGATAATACAACGCATTTCACCGTCATTAATATAAAGATTTAAATTATTAAGCGCCTTAAAACCATCAAAGCTAACACTGATATCTTCCAAATATAAAATAGGTCCATGGCGGGTATCCAAGGTGTCATCAAAAACCGGTTCTGGAATCAAAAAGTCATAGACTTTATCCCGACTGGCAAAGGCGCGTGTTTTCTCAATAAGACTCATGAGGACACCGCTTTCTTACGTCGTAACAGACCGACAATTCCGTAAGGCAAAAATAAGGTCACCAGAACAAATAACCCCCCTAAGGCAAACAACCAGACTTCCGGTAATGCCGCGGTAAAAAAGGTTTTTCCAAAATTGACTAAAACGGCACCTAAAATAGCGCCATACAAGGAAAAACGACCACCCACAGCCACCCAAATCACTAATTCAATTGAATTTAAGGGGGCAAATTCACCGGGGTTAATAATACCTACTTGGGGCACATATAAGGCCCCGGCAATTCCGGCTAAAATCGCTGAAAATACAAACACCCATAACTTAAACAATTCGACTCGATAGCCAATAAAGCGGGTTCTGTTTTCAGCATCCCGCAATGCGACAATCACGCGGCCCAGTTTAGAACTGACAATAAAACGACAAACCAAATAACCACTGATTAACGCGGCAATCGAAAACATAAAAAGAATAATCCGAGTCAAATCTGACTGCAAACTAAAACCCAGAATATCTTTAAAATCAGTCAAGCCGTTATTACCGCCAAATCCCATTTCATTTCGAAAAAATGCTAAATACAATGCATACGTCATGGCTTGCGTAATAATTGACAAATAAACGCCGGTAACCCGTGAGCGAAACGCTAACCAACCAAAAACAAAAGCTAACAGCCCCGGCACCACCATTACCATAATCATGGCAAACCAGAATTGATCAAAGCCATGCCAATACCACGGTAACTCCGACCAATTCAGAAACACCATAAAGTCCGGCAATAGTGGATTACCGTAAACACCTCTATCGCCGATTTGGCGCATTAAATACATGCCCATGGCGTAACCGCCCAAAGCAAAAAAAGCCCCATGTCCCAGTGTTAAAATACCGCAATAGCCCCAAACCAAGTCGACCGCCAAGGCTAACAGTGCAAAGGCCAGATATTTTCCTAATAAGGTCACGGTATAGGTACTGACATGGAAAAATGACGTTTCAGGGAGCCATAGATTACAAATAGGCACCACCACGGCCAAGACCACAAGAACCCCTAACAGCCATTGCCCGCCGGTATCGCCTTGTAATAATTTTGATAAGCCCATGATTAGCCCTCAGCCGCCCGACCTTTTTGCGGGAATAAACCCCGGGGTCTTTTTTGAATAAAAATAATGATAAAGACCAACACCAAAATCTTTGCCAACACCGCACCGGCATAAGGCTCAATAAATTTAGTCGCCACGCCTAATGAAAAACCACTGATTAACGTCCCCAGTAAATTTCCAGCGCCGCCAAAAACCACCACCATGAACGAGTCAACTATATAAGACTGCCCTAAATTAGGCCCGACATTGGTCAACTGACTCAAGGCAACGCCGGCAAGCCCTGCAACCCCTGAACCTAGCCCAAAGGTTAACGCATCAACCCGCTCGGTTTTGACCCCCATCGCTTTAGCCATGGCACGATTTTGTGACACCGCCCGCACCTCAAGGCCTAAGCGCGTCCGCTTCAGAATCATTAACAACACGGAAAAGACCAGCAAGGTAAAGGCCAGAATATAAAGCCGGTTCAGGGTCAGACTTAACACCGGATTAAAATCAATAGAACCGCTCATCCACTGCGGTGTTGAAACCGACCGGTTTAAAGGCGAGAAGACTGAACGCACTAACTGTTGCAACACTAAACTAATACCGAATGTTGCCAGCAAGGTTTCTAAAGGCCGGCCGGTTAAGTGCCGAATCACGCCGCGTTCAATTAAAATACCGCACAGCCCTGAAACCAAAAAAGCTGCCGGAATAGCGACAAAAAGCGATAACTCTAATTGTTCCGGCATTAATAGTTGCACCACATAAGTGGTATAAGCCCCGAGCATAATTAACTCACCGTGGGCCATATTAATAACGCCCATCACCCCAAAAGTAATCGCTAAGCCAATGGCCGCCAAGACCAAAACCGACCCCAAACTCAAGCCAAAAAATAAGGTCTGAATATTTTCATACCAACTAATTCTGGATTCGATTTCTTTAATCGCCTGTTTAGCCGCTTTTATAATCTGGCGGTCTGACTCTACATAAGTCCCTTCTGCATCGACCACTAAAAGCTCATTGAGTGCGCTGACATATTCTACCTGCATGGTTTTGGCTAAAACCTCAATAGCAGCGAGTCGCACCGCCCCATCCGTTGCGGTCAAATCAGCATTTGCCACGGCCGCTAACATCAACCGTTGAATGTCTTCATCGACCTCATTTTTCGAAACCTCCCGAAATAAGGCCACCACCGCCGGGGTCATATGCTTACTCATCGTCTTAACCGCTTGAAGCCGCACAGAAGTATCAGCAGCCCTTAAATCTCTTTGTGCCAGTGCACCGCGTATCAGTTGCCGTAAACGGTTATTAATTCGAACTTTTTTAATGCTCCTCTTGGCAACAATACCCAACAACTGACCGCTCACCGCATCGGTGAGTTGGTACCCTTGGTCAACCACTTCGGCGATATAAACAGGATGCGGCGAAGCTTTGCCATAAAACAACCGCGCTTTAAGTAAGGCCTCCAACAGCGGCCGAACCCGGTCATTTTCCAGTTTGGCGATAGCCTCAACCGTGGTTTTCTTTTTGCTTAACGATTTAACTGATAATTGACTGACCAACGCTTTAAATACCCCGGTTTTATCTGTAGGGGCACTCACCGCCGCAATACTCAAATCATGATTATCTGCCCATACGATTGGACAGATCCCCAACATCATCGAGATTATTATGGCTCTTATTATCATAACGCTCCATTTTCTAACGGCAAAATCTTATAGCCAGTTGTTATTTCTACCTGATTACCACGGCATTTTCAACTGGCTATAACATCTTTTACGGGTTAAAAAACATGGGCATCAGAACGATGCCCATGTGAACTCACACTGATTTTAGAAATTTTGTCCTGAACATTTATGAGTTTTGGTATTGTAATTACCGCAACGCATGTTAGGCCGCCAGTTAGCGACAATATCTTTACTACCCGGTAGAAAATCTGTCCAGGCATCACCCCAAACCAAGCCATCGGTTTCCCAAACGGTTTCTAATTGACCGTCTTCTTGTATTTCACCGATCAAAACCGGTTTCGATAAATGGTGGTTACTGTTCATAACCGCCATACCGCCGGTTAAATTAGGAAATTTGCTGCCCAGCATCGCTTGCTCGACCGCATCAACATCAGTGGTACCGGCTTTTTCAACAGCCTTCACCCACATATTAAAACCGATGTAATGCGCTTCCATCGGATCATTCGTGACCCGTTTGGTATCTTTAATAAAGGCATGCCATTTTTTAATAAACGCAGCATTTTCAGGCGCATCCACACTCATGAAATAATTCCAGGCCGCTAAATGACCCACCAACGGTTTTGTATCTAAGCCTGATAACTCCTCTTCACCCACAGAAAAAGCAACGACAGGAATATCGTCAGCAGAAACCCCCTGATTACCTAATTCCTTATAAAAAGGCACATTCGCATCACCGTTAATGGTTGAGACCACCGCTGTTTTCTTACCCGCCGAACCAAACTTTTTCACATCAGCTACAATACTTTGCCAATCTGAATGGCCAAATGGCGTGTAATTAATCATGATGTCTTCATCAGCGACGCCTTTAAGTTTTAAATAGGCTTCTAGGATTTTATTGGTGGTCCGTGGGTAGACATAATCCGTCCCTGCCAAGACCCAACGTTTAACACCAATATCGTTCATCAAATAATCCACCGCCGGAATCGCTTGCTGGTTCGGCGCGGCACCGGTGTAGAACACATTTTTAGAAGACTCTTCACCCTCGTACTGCACCGGGTAAAACAACAAGCCGTTTAATTCTTCGATAACCGGCAACACCGATTTACGTGAAACCGAAGTCCAGCAACCAAACATCACATCAACCTGATCTTGGGTTAATAATTCACGGGCCTTTTCTGCAAACAACGGCCAGTTAGAGGCTGGATCCACGACCACCGCTTCCAATTGTTTACCCAACAAACCGCCTTTGGCATTTTGTTCTTCGATCAACATCAACACCGTATCTTTTAAGGTGGTTTCACTGATCGCCATGGTGCCCGATAATGAATGTAAAACCCCAACCTTGATAGTATCCCCTGCATTGACCCCGGGACTTAACAGGACCCCTGCCGTTAATGCCATCGCCGATAGTGAACGCATGGCTTTGTTAAAAAACTTCATGTTCAACTCCCCTCTCAAAACTTAAAAAATAATAACTCTAACCTACGAGCCATCACAACAAAAGCCCACATAGGCTTACCCATTGACAAGAAGCATATACTATGCCATGCCTTATAAGATATTGATAAATAAGATATTTATACTCAGAATACTTCTAACTGACCTGCAATGGTGGGGAAGGTTTTGCACCGCATCAGATCATTTAAATAAGGCTACGCACCGAAATAGAACAATCTCAGTGGCTCGTGCGCCTCTAGCACGGCGCTTAACTAAAAATAACACTGTTATAGACCTTCTTTAAAAAGACCTGCGCCTTATTAGGGAACAAAAAGGGTAATTGTTCGACCCAACAATCGATTTCAAACTCTGAAACAAACGAATAAACATTAAAAACCCAAAAAACTGAACCAAAAAGGTGCGCTTTATGGTGAGTGACTCTATCTTTCGGCACCCTCGCTCCTAATGAGTATGCTTTAGTGACCCAACTGACCCCCAGATCACCTTGAGCCATGAAAGCCCTGAAGACTTAAAGAAAAGACCCAGACATAAAAAAACCCCTGCCAAGAGCCTTAGCAGGGGTTTTTAACTGAAATACTTACGTCATCAGACTAGATTTGCATTTGAAAACCCAATTTAATGGCATGTACATCATCACCGGTTACACCAGCGTTATAATTCCGTCCTTTCGTGGCCATATCACCGTATTGATACATTAAGGATACCCGTGCATTGTGGCCATCGATAATGTAGTTAAGGCCTGCTTCGTACTCATCTCTATCAGTGGTATTCTCACCCTCATTACTGGTGTAACGTACATAAGGTTGCAGTTGGCCAATACCGATTTTACCCGGCATTAGATACAACGCTGACCCAGTATAGGCTTCACCTTCAAACATTGGACCACCCTGTGCAAGATCACTTACTCCGCCGGTTAATTCAAATTTCTTATATTGCCCTTCAACCGTGACGACCGCGCCATTGCCTAAAGTGGTTTCGCCTAATAAGTCCACACTGTAACCAAAAAAATCACCCGCATTACCCGCTGTTCCCACCGCATCTTCTTCCCATTGGGTAGCAAAAGCAACGGTTAAAATATCACCGGCGTTACCGTAGTAAGTACTGCTAGTGTAGTAACCGGGGTTTTTTTCAACATTTAAAAAGTTATAACTAATGCGTCCTGCATAAAGTAAATTATCATCCTGATCAGGTCCACCGGTCGTACCATTAAAGACCCCAACGACATAAGTTAGTTTTTTATCGGCAGTCAAGGCTCCCCAAATGTTAATCCCGTCATCCCGGCCGTATTTACCGGCGGTATAACTGCCCTGATCATTTGGAAAAAACGGCGTTTTATTAAATTCGTAAGTACTGTGGTAAAAAGGACCGTTGAGTTCAGCACGATCGGAAGGCACCAATTGGCGCCCCACCCAGATATTAACCATGTCATTAAATTCAAACTTGGCAATCGCATCTAAGACAAAAAAATCACTTTCTTGATTATTCGTTACTGATTCCGTATTAAATTCGAATTTAATGTTTTCATGAACCTGTCCGTTTAAATAAAGACGAGCATTATCGACTGCAAAGTCATTCGACCATTGACTATTTGCACTCGGTGCTCCTGCTTCAACAGCTGAAAAACTGGTGCGTATCCCAGCGCCAAGACTCAGCCATTTGGTGTCATCCATTTTAAAGGTCGCTCCGGCTTGCGCGCTACCGGCGGCCAGCAGCCCCGCCGATAAAGCGGTACCCAGTACCAGCCCTTTTTTTAAACTAAATTGCTTCATTACCCTTCCCCCTAAATTTTTAAGCTAAAAAAAAATTATCGCTAAATCCCCCCGATTAGTGTTAGCCTCAATCTAAAGACACCATCAAGATGACGTCTCGTTTTTACCACTTTTTTTTCAGTTACGCAACAAGTTTAAATAAAATTTTAGCTTCCCCCTTTAAGCAACTGTTTTTCATGGTTATTAATGGTGCTTTTTGTTGTTTTCAAGCAACGCATCGCACCACTATCGAGCGCTACAGAGGATGACTGAAATCCCGCATCCCCTTGGCTTTACGGTAAACCCGGTCATTTTTTAGCCACTACATTATCAAGACAAACTTGTTATACTCAGGTTTTTTAAACCAATACGGCTGTCCACATGCGATATTTAGCGTTGTTATTCCTTTTAAGCGGTTGCTCACAAATCCCGGTGATCGACAATATCCAACACTTTGAGACGGCCAACATTAACACCATCGGGTTTACTCTAAAGACACCCACAGAGGGGAACTACCAAACCAACGCCACCACCACAACCATCATGGCAACCGAAATCAGCCACCGCTTTTCCAAAGCGGGCTATCCTATTCACCTGATCGGTCGTGGTACAACAAAAAATTCAATGCAACACAACCACCTTCTGGAAGCTGTGGTTGAAAATCCTCGAATGACCGCCACCCAAGTCGGCGTCACCCTTGATTTTGGCGGCTCTAACCCACGCGCGGCAAATTTTCAAAAAACCCTGTCCGCACCCATCACCTGCACACTGAGATCATTGAACAACGAAACACCGCCCATTTCGCTTAAAGAATTAAAATCCATCCAAACGCAATTGGATACCATCCATCTAACTGCCGCCGGAAAACAACAAAAACTACAACAATTTTATACCGAAAATATTGGCTCTACCTGCCACAACCTGTTAAAACGACTCGGCATTACACCTAAAACCACTCGCCAGAGCAGCGATTCGAAAGCCCATTCAGACGCGCCAAGTACTGAACCTTTTATGCCCGCTATCCGCGTTGAAACCAAATATATCAAAAGAAACAAAACGGCTACCCCACAAAAAAAAGAACAGCTCAGCGGCCACAGCCATCAACACAAAACGCCTGAAACCCCCACCCATCACCACCAACACACTGCGCCCGCATCGGTTCAAACGGAGGTCACAGAACCCACCGGCGACTTATTCGACAAAGAAGTGACCATTTTTAATCAAGGCGATACCGTAATCCTAAAATTCGGTTACGAACGAAGATAAGCCCAAAAACCCGGTTGTTAAAAAAGAAAACAAACAACCGGGACCTTAGTGACCGCCTCAAACGGAGAGTATTAAGATTGGGCCTTTTCAAACCGTGCCAGTTCACGCAGCGCCCGACGCTGATAGGAGCCATTATTAACCTTGACCCACAAATTGGTCACAAAATAACCGTACGGCATCTTCGGTCCCTTCGCTGAGTAATGAATTTCTGGGTAGGGCTTGGCGGCATTTTCATGGTGATCAATATGGTTCGACAAACCCAGCAAAGCATAACGCGTCAGCCACCCATCATTCACCCAAGCCACCGCGCGGTGTTCACCTTGCTCACTCAAGCCCCAATGTTGAAAATAATTAATCGCTTCTAATAGCCTGATCGCCGAATAACAATGATAAAGATAGATGGCCAGCGCAACCCAGCCAAAGGTTATCAGCGCCCAAAGCACCCATAGCCCCTCGATTAAAACGCCGTGTAATACCCGATTTTTTATCATTTTAACTTGAAAGAGGGCCGTTGAAAGCCCTAAACGCTGACACTCAAAATTCCAGGAGGCGATAAAATGCTCACGGTAGACGCGTTTACAATAGTCCTCATACCCTTCGCCACGCCGCGCCGTCGTACCGTCGACCGGTTGCGCCACATGGACATGATGACTGCGCTTATGGACAATAATAAAATGCTCATAGCACACCGAACACATCAACAATCGCCCCAGCCATTGATAGCTCAACTGGGGGCGGTGAATCAGTTCATGGGCGACAATAATGCCCGAACTGCCTGAACTGGTACCCACCAAAATACGCAAAACCACTAAATTAACGATGCTGGTCAGAATTTCAAAGCCCGAACCCCACCGCAGTTGACTGGCGTAAACCAATAAAAAACCCACATTAGCAAACTGAATCAAGGCTAACAAAGCTAAAATACCGTCATGGACTGGCGCTGAAAACTGCTCTGATAAGACCGGCGGCGGCTTTTTCGTTAACCGCGAACTCAGCCAGTCAGCAAAAACCATCGCCCAGAGCGCAAAGGTCCATAACAATGCCG
>Ga0233435_1000131_pt1 | contig 103214 bp, 59 predicted proteins | sample SI_122_August201_3_FD_182735 | JGI IMG/M metagenome (GOLD analysis project Ga0233435, IMG submission 182735) | Seawater microbial communities from Saanich Inlet, British Columbia, Canada - SI_122_August2016_135_MG | ecosystem: Environmental > Aquatic > Marine > Inlet | place: Canada: British...
TTTTATTATTATGTGCGTTTAGAAATTAATGCTTCTCGAATCTTTGTCTGACAATACAGGAAGTGACTTTCAAAATTGATTAAAGCAAAATTACATAATTATGTAATCATTCTCTTATCTCTGCTTACCATAACATTCCTGGTGCTTTACTCGGCCCAGAGTATGAGCTATTTAAACACCCCAGTTGAAGAACGCTATCTGTTAAAAGAGCTAGACAGTTTATATGGTCCTTCAGGTCTATATGGACATGGCGTTGGTTTTCTAGCGGCATTTTTTATGTTTTTACTTTGGCTATATATCATTCGCAAGCGCTGGAACCGTTTACGGGGTGTTGGTCGTCTGAGTCAATGGCTCAAGTATCACATGTGGTTTGGGATTGTGGCTCCCCTCCTGGCTGGATATCATGCTGCTTTCAAATTCGAGGGACTTATCGGAGTGATGTACTGGGCCATGATAGCTGTCATGCTTAGCGGCATCGTAGGGAGATATTTATATGGCCATATCCCTCGTCGACGGGATGGTCATGAAATGAGCATGAAACAAATTAATACTGAGAAAGCTTCAAAACTGCGTTCACTTCAGATGGAATTTGGCATTTCTCCTGAAGATATTAACAAGCTACAAGGTTTAACCCCTCAGTTAAGTGGTGCAGGAACTCTGGTTTCGCTTTACCACCTTGCTGTTTTTGATGTAAAACGCCGCTATCAACTCAATCATATTCTCAAAGATTTTGAGCTACGTTACGGCGTAAGCAAGCAGAACCTGGTCTTCTTTAAAGCAACAATTGAGAAGCAGCTCATCATGAGTCAGCGTGTCATCGTGCTTGATGCAGTGAGTAAAGTCTTCCACTGGTGGCATGTCATACATAAACCTTTCGCCTATGCGATTTTTATCGTTTTAACCCTGCATATCATACTCACCTTAAGTTTTGGATTCACATGGATATTCTAAACAACGAATCGGTATTATCCTGGTTATTGGGTGGTCTGCTCATTTTTGCTTTTACAATACCCTATCTCATTCGCTGGAAGCGCAAACAGAATCAAACAGTAGAAAAACTGAACGAATCAACACGAATTGGGGCTAACAAAGCACTCATGCAGCACCCCATCATCGATTTATCCAGATGTATTGGTTGTGGTATCTGCACGAAAGTTTGTCCAGAGGGTGAAGTACTTGGTCTGGTAGGTGGTAAAGCTGTTCTCATCAATGGAAGCAAATGTGTGGGACATGAAGTCTGCATGGAGAGTTGCCCAGTGGGTGGCATTGAGGTGGGTCTGGGTGATATATCCAGTAGAGAAGATATTCCTCAACTCAGCTCAGAGCTTGAGAGTAATTTTGAGAACATTTACGTCATCGGAGAGCTGGGTGGTTTGGCTTTGATTAGAAATGCTGTAAATCAGGGAGCCAGAGTCGCTAAATCCATACAAGCAAAGCTGAATGGTTCAACTCCCTCTCAACCCATTGTTGTGGTGGGTGCAGGACCTGCAGGACTTTCATGCACCATTTCTCTTAAGGAAATGGGGTTACCAGTTGTTCTTCTTGACCAAAGTGAACCCGGTGGCACCATCCTTCAATATCCCAGAAGGAAACTTGTCATGGTACAACCCATAGAGATGCCAGGTTATGGTGAAATGGCCAACTCTGAATACTCCAAAGAAGAGTTACTTGAGATTTGGGACAATATATTTGAAAGTCATTCTCCTGATTTCCGTCGGGGTCATCAATTGCAGGCCATTGAAAAAGATGGAGCCGGATATAAAATTACCACCAGTATGGGTGGGTTCAGCAGCGAATATGTTGTTCTTGCCCTGGGTCGACGTGGTACACCCAGGAAGTTGGAAGTCCCTGGAGAAGATTTAAGTAAGGTTGCCTATAAATTGATGGATGCAGAAACTTACCAGGATAAACATATTCTGGTTGTGGGTGGTGGTGATTCTGCAGTCGAGGCTGCTGTGGGGCTGGGCCAGCAAATAGGAAATACTGTCACCCTTTCGTATCGCAAGAATGGTTTTGCCAGAATCAAGACCAGAAATGATGAACAGGTGGCCAAAGCGGTTAAAAACGGATGGATTAATATCATGTATGAGTCCACTGTGGATTCAATTGATGAACAACATGTGATTATTAATCACGAGAACCAAAAGAAGCAGGTTGAAAATGATTATGTTTTCATCTTTGCTGGAGGAATCCCCCCTTTCAAATTGATGAATTCAATTGGCATCCAATTCGGAACCTCAACTATATCGTGAAATCAACTCTTGCAACTCTAGGATTATTTTTTCTCCTCCTGTATCCTGTAACTCTGGAGGCCCAATTGAGCCCTGGAGCTTTGGCAGAGCCACATGCCCATTTATCGGGACTCACCAACTGTCTTAGTTGCCATACCTGGGGTAGCAAAGATTTAAGCCCAAAATGCCTGGAATGTCATACACCAATCCAAACCAGGATTGAGGATGAACTTGGCTTTCATGGTAATCTCGAGGAAAACGATTGCCTGGAATGTCACACTGATCATATGAATAGAAATTTTGAAATGATTCACTGGGAACCATCTCAGAAAGATTTCGACCATGTACAAACGGGCTATGAGCTTGAGGGTAAACACCTCAAACTGAATTGCAATGAATGCCACAAAAGCGAATTTATTATATCAGATGATATTCTGGATTATGCTAAATCTAAAAAAACTAGCGATGTTCTCTCCTCCACATTCCTGGGATTGGGATCTGAATGCGCCACCTGTCATGTGGATGTTCATGCAAACGAATTCGTAGACCAAACCTGCGACGATTGTCACAGTGAAGTCAACTGGACTGACGCCAGAGATAACTACGATCACGATTTTGATACCAATTTTCCTATTCGTGGAGCCCATAAACAGCTTGAATGTGAAAAATGCCACACAGCAACCCAAGATGCCGTAGGTGACTTCCAGGCTCAGCAATTTACCGGTTTGAAATTTAATCTCTGTACCAATTGCCATGCGGATGAACACAAAGGATCATTTGGCTCAAATTGTCTCAAATGTCATACTGAGAGTACTTTTAAACAGGAAGATGTGGCTGGGGCATTTAATCACCAGGTAACGCGCTATCCACTCGTTGGTAAACACGCTACCGTCGAGTGCGAATTGTGCCATACCAGTAAAAACCGGTTTAATCTGGCTTCAAGCTTTGATCTGTGTTCTGACTGTCATCCAGATAACCATGACGGAATCTTTCAGAAACCAGAACGTGACAATTCTTGTGATCAATGCCATAGCGTTCGAGGCTTCTTCCCTCCATTATTCGGGGTGATAGAACATCGTAACACTCGATTTGCCATCGACGGAGCCCATCTTGCTCAACCTTGTATCTTTTGCCACGAGCAAGATTTTGAACCCGTATATCGCTGGGAGCCCCTATCCTGTAAGTCCTGTCATACTACAATTCATGGAGAGCAGTTTACTGGATATCAACAAAATGAAACCTGGTGCGAGAACTGTCATAAGACATCTGATTGGGTTGATTTATCCTTCGACCATGCCTCAACCTTTTTCCCCCTCTCCGGAAAACATGAGGATCTGGATTGTTCAGCCTGTCATATCAGTAATGTTGAGATAATCCAGTATGAGGATACTGATACCAGTTGTAACAGCTGCCATGGCGATGTCCATGCGAAACAGTTTGAGGAACAAGTTTGTGACGATTGTCATTCTACTCAGAATTGGAAAATTCCAGAATTCGACCATTTCGGTTTGACTGAATTCACCCTGGATGATCAACACCTGGATTTAGCATGTGGTCAATGTCATAAATTTGAACCACAGCTGAATACCATCCGGTTTAAACCCATACCTCATAAGTGTCAGGACTGCCATAGTTTTGGGGATTTCAAGCGATGAAAGCGATGAGGTTACTGCTTACTCTGTCCCTCTTCATCCTAAGCAATCTTGCCCTGGCTCAGGATGATTCTGATATTGAAACAGATTTAACCTGCGAAGTTTGTCATGCTGGTGGTGATTGGAGTTCTGATATCGGTCAGAATTTTGATCATATCATGACGGGATACGAGTTAATTGGAACCCACGCTGACATTGATTGTGGAAATTGCCACACTGGCTCAACACCGGCTGAGAAACACAATTTTGGTCAGGTCTCATCGGATTGTGTGACCTGTCATGAAGATATTCATAATGATCAATGGGGACAGGATTGTGAACGCTGCCATAGTCCGGATACATGGACTCTATCGACTCAACAGCAAAACCATGACCTGACAAATTTTCCGCTCCAGGGACCCCATCGAAGTTTGAGCTGTGAAAGTTGTCATCTGAATAATCCTGGTTCTGGGGCCACGCTGCCCCTGGATTGTGCTGGTTGTCATTCCTCAGACTATAATGAAAGTGATGATCCATCTCATCAAATTCTGAATCTCGGGAACGATTGTGAATCCTGTCATGCTCCTCAGAGCGCTCACTGGACGAATTCAATCTTCAATCACAATGATACTGACTACTATTTACTGGGAATGCATAACACTGCTACCTGTGGGAGTTGCCATATGCAAAGTGCAGATAATACACCCGCAGAATGCGTAGATTGCCATATAAATGAATTTAATGCCACTCTCCAACCTCCTCATCAGACAGAAGGGTTTCCACTGGATTGTCAATCCTGCCACGACAGTTTTACCTGGAATTCCACATTCCTGCATGAGCAAACTGGTTTTCTGCTGGAGGGAGCCCACGAGACAACACTTTGTTTGGATTGTCATGCTGACCAGAATTTTGATAATACACCAGAGTTATGTTCTGGCTGTCATCAGAACAATTGGGAGGCGACTGTTGTTCCTCCGCATGAGGATGCAGAATTTGGAGAGACCTGTGAAGATTGCCACACTGTTACAGCCTGGCTACCAAGTTTATGGGATCATGACAGGGACTCTGAGTATCCATTAACTGGAGCTCACATTGGACCAAGTTGTGAGGCCTGTCATACGGTAGCTCCATACTCAGCACAGCCATCTGAATGTGTAGATTGTCACCAGTCAGACTATGATGAATCGCTTGAGCCTAATCATGTAACTAGCAGTATGCCAACGACTTGCGATGTATGTCATACGACAGTAAATTGGAGTTCAGAAGAAATTGATCATACCCAGACTGCCTTTCCGCTACAGGGGGCTCATACTGAAATTGAATGCATGACATGCCATGCCGATGGCTATGATTTACCCACGGAATGTCAGGGTTGTCACCTCCAAGATTATACTTCAACAAGCACCAGTCCCAGTCCTGATCATACCCAATATGGCTTTAGTCAGGATTGTATAATTTGCCATAGTCAGGTGACCTGGAAACCATCCTCATTCGATCATAATGCTAATCTGACGGGTTTCGCCATACAAGGTGCGCATCTCGCTCTGCTACCAGAAAATTGTTTTGCTTGTCATGAGACAGCACAATGGACCGGACTCTCTGCAGATTGCTTCGCCTGTCATCAGATTAATTTCGATAACACCAGCGATCCGGATCATGATGCAAACGGGTTTCCAGAGAATCTTTGTGAGACTTGTCATTCCCAGGATGTTTGGGAGCCGTCCATCTTTGACCATAGTGCCACATCAATCAGCTGTGTGACCTGTCATATGGTTCAATACAGTGGAACTTCAGACCCACCTCATGCTGAGTTATCCTTTCCTACTGACTGTGCCAACTGTCATAATAGCACGGCCTGGATTCCAGGTACTTTTTCCCATGATGTTGAAACAACCGGTTTTCTCTCAGATGGAGCTCACCTGAGTATTAATTGCAGCAGCTGTCACGAGAGCTGGGAGCCTCCTACTGAGATCAGAAACTGTGCCTCAGCTTCTTGCCATCAGGATAATTATTCAACCTCAAGCAATCCCCCACATGAAACTATGGGATTTTCTCAGTCTTGCACGGATTGTCATACCACCACTGCCTGGTTACCATCACAATTTGTCCATGACACCCAGACAACGGGCTACGCCCTTGAAGGAGCACATGAAAGTACAGAATGCCAGAGTTGCCACACCCCCTGGGAAATAATTCCTACACCAAGAACCTGCGCCGATGGAAGTTGTCACCTACCGGATTATAATTCAGCCACTAATCCGCCGCATGCTTCTGCTTCCTTTCCCCTGGATTGCGAATCATGTCATTCCATGACTGCCTGGGAGCCTTCAACCTTTGATCACGATGGGCAATCTTTCCCTATCTACAGTGGTCAACATCGCAATGAGTGGAACGATTGTTCTCAATGCCATGTTGATGCCAATGATTTTGCGGTTTTCACATGTTTCGGCGGGGGTTGTCATAATGTAACCGAAATGAATAATGAACACTGTGAGGGTGCTGATTGTGAGAGCTGCAATGGTCATACATACCCAGTATCGGGTGTTACCCCCCTGGATTGCCTGACATGCCACCCCAATGGCGATGAAGATGATTGCGAGGGTAACCTCCTGAATTTCTTCAAGATGAGAACGCTGCCACAACCCACTGAGAAGAAATCCAATGAAACGCAATAGATTCATATTTCTTCTGGTTCTGCTTCCTTTGTTTGGGCACTCACAAATGGTGGAGGACCAGGCCTGTCTGGATTGTCACCAATCAGAATCCTGGATTCCCCTATCTGAGACACCCCGTTTCGATCACAATCAGACTACAGATTTCAGGTTGCTTTACAAACACGCAGATTTGGCATGCACCCAATGTCATTCTGGAGAAACAATCCAAGATTTCCATAGTTTCTCCACCAAGGGTTTGGATTGTGTGAACTGCCATCAGGATACCCACCAGAACTATTGGGGAAGTGATTGTGAAACCTGCCATAGCCCTCAGAACTGGGATCCCGCTATGGCCTATCGTCGACACAATGAGACCCTGTTTCCACTGGTTGCAGCCCACCAGTCACAGGATTGCTATTTATGTCATACAACGCCTGGAAAGATGCCTTCGTTGGATTGTCAGGAGTGTCATGAGTCAGAATTCAGTATTGAACTACCTGCTCACGCTGATCTTTCTCCCCGGACAGATTGTTCAACCTGCCACGCACCGACCCGTTGGGATCAAATCCTGGCAATCAATCATGACGTCTTCTTCCCTATTCATAGTGGAAAACATCGTGGAGAGTGGGATGCCTGTTCAGATTGTCATGAGCAATCCGGTGCATATCAAGTGTTTACTTGTTTTGGATCTGGTTGTCATGATGAAGCTGATATGAATGATGAGCACTGCGATGGTAATGATTGTGAGCGTCGTAACGGTCTAACATATCCACGCAGTGGTGTGGTATCAAACGACTGTTTCTTCTGTCATCCCAGGGGTGATGAATAACATGCGGGGAATAATGCGAGTTTTGATTAAAACTATTGTCGTCAATCTATTGGTAGGGACGCTTTTGACTGGGGTGCTATTTGGGCAGGAAACCATCGATGGCTCAATTACCTATATAAGCCGTGATCAAGCCTACATCGATCTTGGAAAAAAAGCCGGTATACAAATTGGTGATAGTGTTCAAGTCTACCGCAATGATGTTTGGTTGGGTATTGCCAGCATCTCTCAAACCAGTGGTGCATCTTCTGCTATGGAGTCCATGGATCCCGTTGCCATACTCTGGGAAATTGGGGATGATGTTCAGGTTAAAATCACTTTACCAACATTACTTCAATCCACTCCAACCACTGTATTTGTGGATACTGCTGAATCAAAGCCCGTGGTTCAGGTATTCCTGGACAGTAGTTCCTACACTCCACGAAGCCCCAGTAACATGAGTCTGGAATCAGATCGATTTACCCCCACTTTTGCGGGTTATATCTCAACACGAGTTTCAGACCGAGGGGGTGACACCAGTGGGGTAAGGGAAACAAGGGGCTCTATTTATGGTCAATTCAAAGTTCTGGATCTTGGAATTAGGCATCTGGATGTAAGTACCTATTTACGTAGTAATCGTTCCTCAAGAGATTCCAGTTCCCAAACCAGTATTTACTCCATCATGTTGAGTTATGACAATCCAGAAAGTCGATTTAGTTACTTGTTGGGACGAATGTATCACCCTCAATTCTCAATGTTAGGCACCATCGATGGTCTGGGTCTGACCTGGAGATCAGATCGAAGAATTGTGGCTGTGGCCGCTGGTCTTATGTCAAACGTCAATGGCATTCAGGATCAGATCAATCGCAATAAATTTGGACTGCTTGATGAAGAAAGATTTAAATGGGGAAAGGTCCAGGTTGGTATCATCGGCGAAACTGAATCAGGGGCATTTTCCAGAAATTATCTCTTACTTGGCTCTACGGCGAAATTGAGTTCCAGTCTTCGAATCAGAGGCTATAGTGAATTCGACCTCGATTTACAGGATCAATCTCAATTTCAGAGTGCGATCTCCCTCACGCGTTTTCGTGCTTCCATAAATTGGAGACCCTGGCGATCTCTGATCAGTATCTCTCGCTACAGTTATCGAGAGAATGTAGTCGATTTACTGGATACAGCTGAAACTGAGTATGAGAAAGCTGCAAGACATACTTTTAATACTAATTTGAGCCTCATTTTGAACTCAGGAATGAGCATCACGGGCCAAACCAGTTTCCGCGGAGATGGAACCAGCAGGCAAATCAAAATATTCGGCCTCTCGCTGAGCCACCGGAAGTTCACCTCACAGTCCTATCAGCTGAATGCTGGTGGAATGGCCATGTTCTCCTATCTGAGTGAAGGTGGTCGTGTGTATGCCTCGATAGGTAGGGATATCCTCCCCTGGTTGGATGTGGATCTTTATGATGAGGTTTTTCTTTATCGCATCCTGGGAGAATCCAGTTTTAGAACCAGGCACCTGCCTGAGATTTCACTCTCGGCCAAAGTCACTGGACTACAACGACTTAGACTACGTACTCGATTCGAGCATGAAAATGGTGAATTGCTTTACCGTTTCAGTCTTAGTGCTTCAAGACAGTTTTAAGACTTTCCAAACATTTTGGATAAATCGTATTAAATCCATGAGAAAGGAACTTATAAATCAGCCATTTACTTGTGCACTATACGTGCAATCTGCCGACATCATAGTGTAAGTAATAAGATGATACACCTTTGGTATATGGTCTTTCTCAATCAGCGTTGTTGGTCCGACAGCTAGGACCACGATCAAATATTTCTATGGTAAAAAGTTATAGGCCACCACGAATGGGATATGAGTAGTAAATAAGATTTGAATCTATGGGTGCCAGAATTCGATAATCATAGAGTGTACCTACAGAAAGATCACTGTCTTCATATTGCTCAGACTCACTAGTCAACTCTGCAATTCCCTCAAAAGGTCCATCCCCAACCCGCCGTTGAATGAAGATTTTGTCATTCTCAGATGTACGGTTTCTCCAAGTCACTTTTATTTTATTGAAGCTAACATTTATTATCCTCAGATCCGTTGGTCCATCGGGATGTGCATACATGAGAATATTTTTAACTTCTGGCCAGGTTCTGTCTTCTCTGCCATAGATTCTGAACAATCCTCCATCATCCCATACCTGGAAGGGGATATTATTGCGAACTGCTTCTTCAACATAAGTTGCATAATGACGCATTCTGGAATTGTAATCACATGCGTGAACGGCTCCAAATTCACTAATCATTACCGGAATATTATTGGCTGCTGACCAATCACCTGCTTGCTCGAACATGCTCATAGTGGTGCTGATATCTTCTGCAGTTCCCCATGTCCCCTGCCCTTCACCTGCAAATGACCAGGGATCATATGAGTGCCAATACGCCATGAGGTGTTCATCATCGAGAATCCTGGCTGACATCATTTGCTCAATCGCAGACCATTCGTGACCAGAATAGATTACCTTTCTAGTCGGATTATTTGTCCGGATGATGGACAATATTCTGGTATTTAGATCATCTACCTGTTCAGCGGTCAAACCATGGGGCTCATTAATTATCTCAAAGAATAGTTTATCTGATTTGTCCTTGAACCTTTCTGATATCTGGCTCCAGATGGACTCAAACCTGGCGACATTCGCACCTGAATAGTTTTCTTTGATCCAATTATCATGATGCGCGTTGAGGATGATATAGAGATCACGATCAAGACCCCAGCTAACTACCTGGTAGATGCGCGCCATCCAGTTTCGATCTACTGTGTAAGGTGGAACATCCAATGTATGGCTGCCCCATCTTACTGGAATCCGAATACAGGTAAAGCCAGCAGATTTATAATCATCAAAATAGTACTCAAGTGCAGGACCGTTATTCCAATCGCCTTCATCACCTGGTTCGAGTGTATTTCCCAGATTAATACCACGAAGCATAAGTGGGATGTGGTCTTCACCCGTGGCAAGCGTATCCTCTACTTGTTGCAGATTTTGGGCATCCTGATCTGTACAACTGATGCTGAAGAAAACGCTGATAAATAAGTATATGCGTGCAAGATGAAGAGCAATTGAAGCCATAATTTCTCTTTCACATATCAGGAGGAAAAGGCAAGTTTTGGCTACTTAGATAGGGATTCATCCGAGTATAGATTAATTTTGTCCACATCATCCAAACTGGATAGCTCCTTCACAAGCTCATTGCCCTTCGAGGCATTTTTGAGTGTCACATAATAGGATATCTCGTACTGTTGGCTGCTTCCCAATGATCTGACATTGATCATAGTATATGATCGACAATGAGACTGGATAGTCTTCATGTAGGGGGGTTCTCCACCATTGTGATCTCCGCTGTATGCGAATTGCAGTAAATTTTCCTCACTTCTGTGGGAGCCGTAACCAATCTTACTCATGATGAGCAATACAGCACTTATGCTCAACGTTCCAATTATAGCTATCTGTGCCAGTCCCACACCGGCAGCCAAACCTATGGTTAGAGAAAAGAAAATGAAGACAATATCCATAGGGTCTTTTACTGCGGTCCGAAAACGGATGATTGACATGGCACCAACCAAACCAAAGGCTCGAGCAAGATTATTTCCAATAACAATTATGACAACGGTAGTGATCATGGCTAAGACAACCAGGGAGTTGGAAATACTCTTAGAGTATGAAGCACCACCAAAGGTCATTTTGTATGTTTGTGCAATGACCAAACCGCACAAAAATGCTACAAGCAAATTTAGGAGTACATCCCCAGTACGTATGTTCATATCCATAAGTGATTGTAAATCTAGTAATTGCATACTTTCTCTTTCTAGTAGTGACTCATGGAAATAATTTCACGTGTGGTACAATCCCCAACATGTCGATAATGGGTATCTACTCCCCTAACATATTTGGAGTAAGCTTGTTTGCTCAAGTTGTACTTTCGAATAATCCGACGGAACCACTCAGGTATGGGGTTTTCAGATTTATATTCAAGCACAAATTCTCGCTCAAGAAAAGGAACCAATCCCGTCTCATTAAAAAGGTCATCCAGCCCTGGAAACATCATTGAACGAATATTGCTATCAAAGGTGATGCGGTCAGAATGGTTAAATTTTCCTATGTATGCTTCCCGGGTATAGGTCACCAGATTGACTGGGACACGGGAACTCCTTTTTAGGTAGAAAATAAATTTGCTGGCTTTTTCCTGGGAGTTTGGGAAATCCTTCCGATATGGGAGGTACTTTTCCAAATCCCCTCCAGCCAGGAGATTGGCTACATCAGCATACTTAACCGGGGTTCTATCCTTGGAAATATAGGTGTTATTTTTCCACTTTATCTCGAGGAACACATCACTATCAGGGCTCATTTGGTTATAGCCCCTGACGCGCAATTTCTTACGCATCTGGAGTCCAGCATGTTTCTCGTAATAATCCTTTAACCCAAAGGTGTCAAAATAAATGGACCGAATTTCGTAAATATTGGATTCCTGTAATGCTCTGTGATTATCTACAATCACATATGGAGCGATAGCTCGACGGATTTCATCCAAGGAGTACATGGGAATTAGATATTTATTTTCTTGGCGACCGGGCATAGTTAAAACCTAAAACAACTCTTTCAACATTTGGATGACACTCTTGGAGGAAAACTTCACTGAAGCTTCCACTATTTGACCCGGGACTAGTAAACCTTCAGAATTATCAATTCGAATTCGAACCAGAATCAATTGCTCACTGCCCACTTTGAGGATATGGTCATCTACTTGCATTTGATCAGAAGTCACGATCTGCTGGAAATTTGGGCCTATTAACGTCAACTGAGATGTCCATTCAATTGTACTATGGGATCCCCCCTGAATTGGCAATACAGCAACTAAAGTATCCACTTGCTCAATGCTCATCAGCGTATCTTCGGACAAAGGGAATAACAATTTTCCAGAAAGAGGAGTCACTAATGTCATATGATCCAATACGTCACGTGCCACTGCTAATTTTTTTTCTTCATCGACTATCTGGGCGCGAAACACATCTAACTTCCGAGTCTGAGCACCACTCAAGGCTGACCCTAGATCAGCTTCAGCAATTGAAACCCGGATCGCATCCAAGCGTTCCCGGCGCACTTCAATATCATATTCCTGCTGTGGTATAATCTTGCCTTCAAGAAGACTTTTCGATCGTTCGAGGATTTTTTGCTGCTCTTCAAGTCGTGCTCTGGCATAGGTCAACTGGAGTCTGGCAGCTTCAATCTCAGTATCCTTGCTACCTGACCTTTCAAATTCAAGAGAAGCCATAAGTGTATTAATGTTTCCCTCAAGACTTACAATCTTATCTGCAAGTGTGGATGAATAAACTGAGGCCAGGGTATCGCCTGCCTTTACCAATCCTTGTGACAAACCGGGGTTTACATTGTATGTCACCAAACCTCCACGATCTGGTACCAAACTTCTAGAACTGAGGGTGCGATTCTTCCATAAATCTTTGTGAAATGTAGAGTAAGCACCATTTCCGTTAGACAGAACCTGGAAATGATTTGAAGCAGTGACCACAGCTTTTAGAGAAGTTCCCTGTGGAAATGGTACAAACAAAAGAACCACAATTAATACTGCTGCGATGGCTATGTAAGGGGCTGTCCGCTTGTGCTTTACAATCATCTAGATACCATATTCCTTAAAATTGACTCAAATCGATTTCTAAAGCATGAGACGCTGTTATCTCAAAATTCATTTGCTACTATTTAAAATAACCCTATACCGATCAATCATAATGCATTTCCGTTCTTGATCACGGAAGATAGATCATTTTCCTCACTTGCAGATTATCACCTGCGGATGCGCGAAAGAGATATACGCCGGCAGGAATGGACATACCTTCAGAATCCACTGCATCCCAATTAATTTGATTGTGACTACCTATCTGATCAATTTTAAACTTTTGTAAAACCCGACCTCTCAAATCAATTATATCTATTTGTATTAGATTCGCTGATACATTTGTTACCGGTATCGTCGTGCTTCCATTAAACGGGTTAGGGTAATTTTGTCCCAGGCTAAATATATCAGGCAAGACAGGTGCTGTCCATGAAGAGTCCAATGAAAATTCCATGGCCCTCATGTTGAATCCAGCCTCGCGTATTTCGACAGTTAAAGCATGGCTGCCAGCACTTATGGGAATATCATTTAGATAAATGGGTAACCAATGATGCCAACCACCAGTTACTGGTGTCTCTACAGCACTATTTATTAACTCCCCATCTAAATAAACTCTCATATTTCCAGATGAGGTCTGGCTGGCAACTTCAATCTGAAGACTGTAATCCCCCCCCTGGGCGGCTTCGATTGTATACTGAAGCCATTCACCATCATCCGTCCACCCGATGCTGGGATCTCCATTTTGATCCAGCTCAATATCTACACCGTCATTTCTATACTGATATCCTGAATTCCAGGCTGTATAGTCATTCCAATGGACTGTTTGGTAAACGCGATCATTGTAGGCAATACCCTGATTCCCTATATCATAATCAGCCATGAGAATTCTGCCGGGAATGGTGTGATCTTTAAAGGGTTTGCTCTGATAGGCAAATTCAGGATCAAAAAGGGACGCCACTACACCAGGTCGAAACGTACAATTTTCAGTTTTAATATTTTCTGCCAATTCCATTAATATGGCCTTGGCTACCTGCACGGATGGTTTGTTCTGGCCTGTGTCCCAATAATGGATCAATTGATTGTATTGCGCAGGCCTGGCTATGGAATATGGACTGGTAATGGTATCAACTTTTTTAGTTGTCCACCAACACCACCCTACATTATTTGTTTCAAATAGCTGCACCGCATCATGGAACCACGGATTTGAATTCTCTCCGGTTTCACTCATCCACAATGGGACATCGTATCTGCTACGCATATCCAGATGATTGTCAATGGAGTTAGGTCCATTTTCACTCCAATACTTGTGGAAGCTATAGGACATATTATCGTCAAAAGGGGGGGTCAATCCTGTAAAATCTGTTGCATACCAATTGCCTTCGATGAAGAGTATATGAGTGCTGTCTACGGCACGTATCACCTCAGCAATGTCCGTATACAATCTTCTGAATGCCTGGCTACTAACTCCTTCGGCTAAAACGGGTTCATTTAGAAGGTCATAGCCTCCTATCCACGGCTCATTAGCATACCGAGTAGCAATTGCTTCCCAGATCATCATGGTGTGTGACTTATTTGAATCTGCTAGCCACAGACGTGCCGTCCCATCACTATCGCTAATGGGACCGTGATTCTGCCCTCCAGGTGCGCAATGCATATCAAGGACTACATGCATACCCACATCAGAGCACCAGGCAACCAGAGAATCGGTCACTTCATATCCCCACTCATTGGGTACACCGCGAGCTTTAGAAAACATATTGTAGTGGAATGGCATCCTGACATGGTCAAAACCCCATTCAGCTAACTCTGCAATATCTTCTCGAGTAACATAATTATCGTGATAGGCTGCATAAAACTCATCTGCACCGGTCTCTCCGATCACATCCACAATTTGTGCTCGGATACTTGTGGGAGATCCCCTTCCTGGCGTATGTAACATGTAACCTTCTGGAACCAGCCACCCACCAAGACCCATACCTCGCTTTAAAACGATATTACCATCGGCATCAACGATGTTCTGACCCTCGGCATGAACAAACCCATCAGCTCTAGCCTCACTGAAAAGCTGGAGTGTCATGAGCAAGATGAGGATAACCAGTCTTATCATTTTATAAGCAGTATTTTCTTTTGAATGATGTGCCCGTTGAACTGAAAGCGAGCGAGATAGATACCACTGTTGAGATTATTGGCAGACCAAGCTAAGCGATGTTCACCCTGGCTGTGATAATCTGACACTAATTCTGTGACCAACTGGCCTTTCAGATCCAGAATATCAATGGAGACAAGCGCAGATTCCTGTAGAGTAAAGGCAAAAGTAGTTTCGCTATTAAACGGATTTGGATAATTGTTAATTTCAATCAATGAGGATCGCTCAGGCATATTATCAATGCCAGTTCCGAATACTGGTGGTCCAAAAAAATTATCGTAATAGCAATTACTCACCATACCGCCAACCATAAATTGGATCACAATTTGATCCAGGTCCTGACGATTTACTGCATACGAATATTCAAAATATAGAGTTGTCCACGAATTTGTTTGATCAATTGATTGTCTCGAGACGATTTGGGTGGCTGTAGGATCGGCCAGCTCATGGTTTTGCAATTTAAAGGTCACCTGAGTATTTGGAGACTCAGTATAAACCTGTAATGAGAAGGTACGATTCTCAGTCAGATCAAGCTTTTCCGGTAAAGTCAAGAATATATAATCATCCGGACCTGTAGCAGACCACTCTCCAACATATGTACTACTATTTATTCCACCAGGATCGGGATTATCGACAGCCACCGAGGCGTTTGATGAGGAACCGTTCCAGAGATACCAATCAAAAATGTCCTCGACCTCAAACGAATTATACTCATGCAAATCCTGGTCTATAGGAGGTACAGTCGGATCAAAACCCTGGTCTCCATTCTGAGTTAAACTTAGAATCATGTTACCATTGTAAAACGAAATATTATTATGGATGAAGTCAACATTATTGCCATTGAAAGTATGGGTCGCTTTAGCCCATCTATTTTGGTCCCAGTAGGAAAAATCGTCGGTCCAGGCATGCAAAAATTTATTTTCTGATCCATAATTCCCTTCATCAGGGTTGTATGTATAGTATTTGACCCAATCATAATGGGCGAAGACTGGTAGAATATTCGAGTCAAAAGGACCGACCCAACTGATATATGTCGGTTGCCAAATATTCATCATTATTTTTTGAGGATGGTCCAGTTGCTCAATGTGGAGGCCTGTTTGGCGATGAATTTCTACTCCATCAATAAACCAGGCGACATAATCAGGAGCCCATTCAAAGGCATAAGCATGATAACCATAATGCGGATTGAACCAGGTCTGGGCATCATACACATGGTTTATCTGACCTGGTGTAATGGTATTAAACTGAACTTCACTATAGGCAGCCCCCAGAATTTCCAGGTCGATTTCGTTCCAGCCCATACCGCCATCATGATATGTAAAAAAAGATGACAGCAAACCACTACCCTCTGCAGAACGCATCCTGACCTCAAAGCGCCCATATAGAAAGGTCTCAATGGTTCTATATTCTCCACCTTTATAGTCCTTTGCCAGCACAGACAATCCTGAGGTAAAAATCAGAATCAACAGGAATATGGGTCTAAAATTGAAGCTAGTCATGACACTCACCTTTGAATTAGGGATGATGTTAGCTATTGAAATAATCTGACATAATCAACCAGCATGGTTTGCGGAAATAGTGTAGTGTCATCAGGGTTCCCTGGCCACTCCCCCCCAACTGCAACATTTAAAATGAGATGAAATTCCTGATCGAAAGGAGCTGGATAGTCTCCGCCAATAGTGAACCAGCTGCTCAGCGTTTGAAATAATACATCATCGACATACCAGCGCATTTCATGCTCTTCCCACTCAAAGGCAAACGTGTGGAAAGAATCAGAGAAATTCCCAGATGGTAAAACATAAGAAGTCCCACTCGATCTTTTGTCGGGATAGTGATTACCGTAATGTATCGTACCATAAGTACGTGAATTGTCGTGACCCAAAAGTTCCATAATATCTATTTCACCACTCACGGGCCATCCTCCATAAACGGAATAGGTAGGCATCATCCAGATTGCAGGCCAGAGCCCCTGACCCCTGGGTAATTTCGCACGAACCTCCACTCGCCCATATTTCCAGTCGACCTTTCGTGCGGTATTCATCCGTGCCGAATTGTATGCCGGGTTATTTGGATCGAAGGGGTTCTCTTTTCTGGCTGATAGGTAAAGATGACCATTGGCCACACCAGAATTTTCTGGATTCTTAGTGTAAGACTGAAGCTCATTATTTACATAACCTGGCCACCATTCTTCATGGTTCCATTTCCCTGTATCTATACTATCACCATTAAATTCGTCGTTCCACATCAGAGTCCAACCTGCGGGGATATCTGATGGATCAAGACAATTTCCATTGTCTACGTTGGCAAGAGGATCGAAGTTCGCAGAAGTTGAATCTGTACAACCCAGATATTGACAGCTCCCATCATCTTCAGTTGCCGTACTATCATAACTGATAGAATTGTAATCCATGCAACCATAAACCACCTCTGCTTCAGGCTCTGGTGTAGTAGTTGAAGCCTTACATGATATCAAAACCATGATTGCCAAGAGGAGAATAAATACCAAATTTGTTCTATTCAGATTCAAGCTTGCTTCCATAATCGAACACATAATCAGTGGTTATCTGAGGAAAGGGAGGTACTACCACTGGATAAGGGACATTATCCTGGGCGACAAACATATCAATACGAGTTAGTTTTACATCTTCATATGCATCAAAATTGATATAGATATCGTTTGAATAGGCGGTTTGAAGGCTATCAATGATAGGGTTCATATACCCTTCGATAAAGGGTATGGAATTGGAAGATTGCATGGTGCTATCAGAGATTGAGAATCGGATAATTTCTTTATAGATACCCGAGAAATATTGATCTTGCCACATCTGCTCGTAGGAGACTATTTCTTTTCGATCTGAGTATCCATTGGCATAGGCTTCACCCGTTATAATGTGATCTTTGAGTAAATCAGCGATTGACAGTTTCACCTGGCGGGCGAAATCAGACATTTCAAAGCTTTTTTCACGAAACACCAGGGGGTGGCTGGCAACGAGGTCATAGAAGTCCTGTACAGACCAATCCTCATTATCAAATCTGAAAAGCTTTTGGTTTAGGTGGGAGGCGTTCAGATCAGAATCACTCACTGCCAGATGCTGTTTTTCCATATCCCATATGACTTGATTCAACATGGAGCCTTTATCTGACTCTTTCATTAAATATTTTTCGGCTAGATCATCAACGACCACTCGGAAGGTGCTCTCATCAAGGATGAAACTTTTTCCACGCATTAGATCTGCTGTATGCTCATTAAAAAGCTTATTCCCTTTACGCTCTTCAACTTTAGAGACGACATCCTCCCAAAGAGTTTGATTGGCAGATTCGCTTAGCTGCATCTTATCATTCCAACCAATCACTTTAAGGATCAAATGTTTTCCATCACTTAGCTTGAGGGGACCTACAATTGCCCCCCTTTCTACTGGTTGGGAATAAAGGGCATCTCTAATGATGCGTTCCTCATCATCAAACCAGGTGAGCTCCTTGATTTCCAACTCTTCTGTGCCAAATATCCGCGCGTAGACTGATTCGAAGGATTCACCCTCATCCAGGAAAGTCCGTACAGTATGTGCATATTGGGAATCTGGTAGGGTGATGAACCCAAGATTAAACTCCCGACTGGCATTTTTAAAGCTACGCTTCAATTCCTCATCAGTAGTGCTGACAAGTTTGGGGCCATGTTCATATCTGTAGAGTTGACGCATGGCTTGTTCTCGCCGACCCTTGATATAGTTATCAAATTGATCGGGAGACTTGAATTCAGGTTTGGATAAAATGTCCAGAGCTAGAAGTTTTTCTGCGATGAGGGAATTCAGCACAATTTTTTTATGAATGCTATTATCCCCACGGCAATAGGTCGGCCGTGGTGTGTACTCAACCCTGCGAATAAATTCAGATTTGGTAATGACACGGTCACCTACTCGAGCAATAACCTCTGAGTTGGGATATTGGTCATCAACTTTTCCTCCACATCCAAACAGTAGAAAATAAGATGCGGCCAAGACACATAAAGATCGATTTATCCTAGGAGTAAGCATCCGTGATATATCATTAACTCTCTAGAACTGATATGTCAATGTAAAAGAGTTCGCATACCCCAGCAAACCCATTGATCGGTAGGCATAGTCCAGAGCAATTGCCTGGCGCCCAAACAAATTGTACTCAATCCCTCCTCCGTAAGTAAAGGCTGAATATGGAATAGCTGAGTCAAAAAAGTTCAATTCTTCATCACCATTATATAGATACATCCCTCGTAAGCCAGTTCTTAGGAAAATATGTGTCCCTCTGATAAAGGCCATATCGTACTGAAGTCCAAGGTTAATCGATTCGCTATTATTGTTGGGGTGCAACACATCCATTGCTACTAATAAGTTGTGTTTGTGTGTGTAGAATGGATAGAACGATACACCAGCTCTGAATATTACAGGAAGATCCCAGGAATCAGTTTTGTATTCACCTTGTACAGTAGAATAATTCCCAGCCTCATCTGGTTCAATATCAATCACGTTGAGCATGTCAATACCTGAATAAGACATCTTAGATCCATAGTTCGAGATACTCATTCCAATTCGCATCCCTTCTTCCTGATTACCAGTGGGGCTAAAGAAATCTGTCACTATAGCAACACCCAGATCTAGTGCCAAAGCGCTCGCTCCGCTATGCCAAATGGTCGATGAAACATATTTGGTTGATATACCAAAAGAGAACCAGTTAACGATAGAACGTGCATAAGTAAGCGCCATGGCATATTCTGAAGCCTGGTAAAATTCTCCTGTTCCATCCTGATACCTGAGATTGGTAACAGCGATACTCCCAAAATCAACATGGTTCATGCTCAAACCAATATTACCAACATTTGGAACGGTTATGGCGACTGCGGCATAACGATTGGCTATTCCAGCAACCCAGGCTTGATCCATCACAATGAGCTCAGGTTGCTCCTGAAAGGCCAGACCTGCAGGATTCCAATATATTGAGGAGATATTATTACCTACACTCACATAGGCCTCCCCCATTGCTACAGCAGGTCCAATTCCAATTTCCAGAAAATTGGCTGCAGTTGTACCATATCTATAAGGTTTCTGCGCAAATAGAGAACTTGAAAGCAGGAGTCCTAAAAAAATAATCTTTGAAATTGTCTTCATATTTGTTCTCATTTCAACACCGCAAATTTTCCAATGTGTTCTCGACCAGATTCGTTTGATTCCACATGGTAGATATACATTCCAGCTGCAATCTCCAGATTTTCCTCAGTAAGCAGGTTCCAATGCTCCGAGCCATCAGGTGCAGCATTTTCAACTTCAATGGTTTTAATCAAAACCCCTGATGAGGTGAATATCTTTATCACACAAGATGCAGGGAGATGGGTAAACATTAGTTTGCGTGGCTGGTTCAAAAACCTGTTTCTTAAAGCTGGTTCCATGGCATTTGTGCCAACATATGGATTGGGAACTACCTTGATACTATCCATAGTTTGGGCTTCGCGTACCATGTCAATTTCAGCTGAAGTACTCGTGGTGAATCGGATGGTATCGGAACTCCAGAAGGGACGCATGAAACTGAGTTGGTATCGATCCCCTACTCCAGGATAATCAAAATCACCACCACCTATAAAGTCAATCACAAAGGCAGTACCCTTCCAGACAGCGGATGTATCAATGCTTCCCACCAGAATTTTGTCTTGATATTTATTAAAAACACCGTCTAATCCCCAACTGGGACCAAAATGATCCTGGACCACTAAATCCATGATGGGATGATTGCCAGCTTCATCAACCAGACTTGTGTTAATGACATAAAAATCAAATGATTGATCTAGAATGACTTTTGGAGGAAACCATAGACCATTATCATTCTCATCACGAATTCCTGTCGAAGCTCCTACTTGACTCGTGTAAGCGAGTGTATCTCCGGTGAATACAATCTCATAGTCATAGGGAAAAAGGTTGGTTTCTCTAGAAGTCAGAGTTACTGCCATGTGGTTGATAGGTGATCCCTCTATCCAACCAGTTGCGTGAGGGCCATCATCGAGCTCTGGCTCAATAACACTTTGATCGATATGGAGTTGAATACCATCAAAAATATCCGTTTTTATTGTTGTATCTGGATTCAGAGTCCATGTGTCCAAATCCTGATCCAAAATTAGATTCTCAATGGCATAGTTTGAATTTCCAGATGAATCATAACGAGATTCGCTATAAACCATGACAGGTGATCCATTCGTTACGTCTGACACCTTATAGCCGCTGGTAATATAGTGGCTGGGGTTTGATCTATTATTAAGAAGGGTATCTATGAGGAAGGTCACCTCATAGGTATGTCCATCCTTTATTTGATCACGTGCAAAGACGATTGGAGTAATCCTACCACTCCCAAGGGTTGGATTTTGCAGGGAGTCCAGTAAAACAGTAGGTTCCTTAAACCCAGCTGCAGTGCTCCTGGGTGTCACGATCTGAACATTTTGTCCATACCCAGTTACTTCGTCGTATTCATTCGTGCTAACCACCAGGTTATTCTCGGTAGGCGCAATACCAGGGATACTTGTACTGATACCGTAATCGTAAGCAGCTAACCCATAATAGTAGGTCCTACCATTCTGGACCTTTTCATCAATGAAATAATGTCTTAAACCTGTTTCAGTTCCCAGGTTAAAGGCAATACCATTGACCAATCCGAAATCAGCAAATCCAAATACAGAGTCTACCAGATCACACTCAAAAATTGGATCCTTAAATGTGGGTAAGCCATATCCATCAGTAATTACTTCTGCATCTTCAAAAAATTGATCTGTTGACCGGTAAAGTTTGTATCCTTCAAAATCATTCACATTCCCAATAAAAGGATCTCGGGTGAGTTTGTCTGAACGATCATCCCAGGTTAATATCACTTTCCCGTCCGCGGCTGTAGCTTCAAGTGTCGGCATCAACGGAGGTTGTGCAAAACGATAATCGGATTCATAGATTAACTGAACCACAGATTTTAATTGATAAAGAGCAGGTGCAACCCAATCTGGCGCCATCATATTCTCATCTGTGGAATGTAGCTCCGCCATAGAGATTCGCTCTGTCCTTCCAGCAAACAATTGAAAGGGACCTGAGGCAAACAATTCCACTAGATTGGCGTTGACATCGTATAATTTTACCAGGGTATCTGCAGCAACCATATCCCACATAATATCATCGTTGTTAAACCATTTTGTACCAGGAGGTGCTGGACCATCTGGAACGGTCACAATTGTAAAGAGCTGGAATGAGGTTAATCCTAACATGTCAGACTCACTAACATCTGTCTCAGCAAAATTGGGTTCACAACCCAAAGCTTCATCATAATCAGGTCTATGATTACCCTCGGTACCATCTAAATCTGGACCTGGGTAATTCAAATCCAAGGGACCTAGACCATCAAGTCCGACATCATCGCCATAGGGTTCAGATGACTGATAAATGCCATCTCCGTTTAAATCTTGACCATCTGTCCAATCCTGATCTTCATCTCCAGACCAGTGTTCTCTTAACTCTGATTCTACCAAGCCATAAAAATCAAGGAATTTGGTCATGTCAGAGATCCCTTCTGTAGGGCCAATCAAGCTTCCGGCAAAATTGTCCCGGGCCTCATCAATGAGTCCATCATCATCGTTGTCTTCACCATCAAAGGCTAACCCAGGACTCTCCAAATAGGCAAACCCCATAATACCAGGAGTTCCACCATCGGAAGCTTCTTCATCCTTATCCCATGAATACGCTAGATCCAGCTCATCATTGTAAAAACCAATATCATCATCAGGACCTTCTCCACCAATGGCATTATCAACCCAGTATCCAAAGCAAACTTCAGGAAGATCATAAATAGAGTTATTGGTGATATTGTATTCCCAGAAAAGTGCATCTCGTACCTGTGGATTGTTCCACTGAAAGCCGCGGGTTTCAACTCGAAGACCCAGACCACCCCAGGGGGCGCCATCTTGAATGGTTATTGCATGACCTTCATCGCCAATAAATCTCCCGGGTTTTGGGTAGTATTTAACCATGTCATCATCACCCAGGTATTCTTGATCCTGGGCATCATTCACAACGAAGTAGGTTTCCAGATCGGCATATTGAATACCACGTCCAAATCTGCCGTCCCATTCCATAGCCCAATCCTTTGCATAACCACCCTTTGGCCAACCTTCAGGAGGCCAGGTGGTTGAATCATCACTCATAGCTGGATGGTCACTGGTTTCATTAAAATAACCCCAGGCTGGGTAGAAGCCCCATTCGGTGTTACTGGTGTCACTCTGATCCATATGTTCACGGTAACTGGTTTGTAAAAAATGGAGAATGTGCAAATTTGGATCGTTGGCTATCACATTTGGATCATCAACCACAATCGTGTCAACTGTAGTGTCATCAAGATCATTCTCGATATAGACTCTAGCTCCAACCAGAAGACCAATACCATCAACCATTTTATATCCAGAATGGTTATTGGGCCATTTTGAAGCAGTCTCATCTGGCCAGTTTGACAATTCTGTATTATTCGTAAACTCAAGGTGAATGCGATTACCATTCATGGTTCCTTCGCGCTCAGCCTCAAAATCACCGGCTACATCTATTGGACCATTGTAGGGCCTTCCCTGACTGAATGACGTCAGTGGTAGTACCAGCATTAAGATTAAAACTTGAGTTATGCGGATTTGATTTATTGTATTCATTCTATAACTCGACTTCCAAACCAATTTTTATTTCACGAGGTGTAGTAAACATTCCAGGATTCTTATAGCCATCTTCAATGGTGTTAAATAAACTGCGAAAACCATCCCTATCAATATCTTTGACAATACCTGAGTAAGGTCTGCCAGTCGCACCATTGACGTAAGAGGCATTGTAGCGATCAAGTAAATTATAAATAGACAGGTTCAAGCGTGCATTGATTCCGAACATCACCGGAAGCTTCATGAATCCTGTGAAGTCAACATGAAAACCAAGTGCCTTGTGACTGTTATTTGCAGGTAGAACAATATTGACAAGGTCACTACCATCCGGTGGTGAATATGTAAATGTCGTCCCAGAATTAACATATCCAGTAAAAAATGCACCATAAGTTGAAGCTGTATATCCTGCAGACAAGTTAAAGGTATGTCTCTGATCCCAGCTCATGGTGATCATCTTCTTCACTTCATCAATAGAGCTACCGGCACGATTAAAAGTTTGCTGCGCATTGTCGGCATTACCCTTGGTGTATTGCAGGGTATAATTTGCATTGGTGCGAAAGCCACCCTTATTGAAGTCAAACTTGACCTCAAGACCACGTACATTACCGTAGTCTTTGTTAGTATACAAACCGTAGCTTACCTGGTTGTAAGTGGTGACAACGGCAGCACTTAATAAGTCATAAATATCTCGATAGTAGAGATTAACTTCAAGCCCCATGCCTTCAGCCAGTTCCTGCCACAGTCCAATTTCATAACTAACGGTCCTTTGAGCATTTAATCCCAGCGTTTCACCACCCAGGTTACCATTACCCATGGTGGTCCCAAAATCACTGCCTACAAAAAACCCATCATTCTGATAAATATTTGAGTATGATGGCATTTGGAAAAAGTGACCATAGCTAAAGTGTAAAACCGCTCTGTTTCCTAATTGATAAGCGAGCCCAAAGCGGGGACTAATTTGATAAATTGATTTTGAATCAAGATAGGCTGACATTCTTGCTTCATCTAACACCTTCACACTGTCCTGCAAATCAGAATCCCACACCTTAATGGGGACACCCAAAGAATCATTCACATAGTACGTTGAGGAATTTGAGGGATTTCGTCTTTGTGAAGGGTAAACGGTGTTGGCATCAAAATAATCATAACGTAAACCAAGATTGATAACCATTTCATCAAATTCCATTTTGTCCTGGATATAGAACGACCCATCAAGCGGCTGTTTATTGTAGCTATCTGCTTGTTCAGTATTTTCTGATGCAAAAACAGGTTTATAATAATTCTCATTCACTGTGCCAGCATATAAATTTTTTATCAGATGGTAGGAACTGGTGATATCATGTTGTGATATCTGAAATCCTGTTTTCAAACTATGAGCATTGTTAACCTGCCAGGTCAAATCAAACTTTACATTTTGTGTAATCGTTTCGCGCTCATTATGACCTTTATCCTGACCTCCGTAGGCGAATCCAGGTCCATATGATTGAGCATAGGTATCATGAATATAGTTATATACTGTGTCCCCCTCAAAATACCATAGTCCATTTATTTGGCTGAATTCATCAGCTATAGTATAGGATTGGGGATCTTTATAAAGATAATTACCATAATAGTTTGCTGATTGACTCAGCTTAAGATCATAAAAAAATGAGTTGCTGAGCATGTGATTCAATTGAAAGGCAATAAAATCAGAATTGCCATAATTTTTACTTCTACCATCGGGTTTGTATTTGCTCCCGTGGTCATACCCGATCCACTCATCATCATTCCGATTAAACATGATTGAGGAGCGGAGTTTGGGTGAAGGTCTGAAAGAAATTTTTGCAAGCAACGAAGAATGTTTACTTGAACTCATTGAAACAAAGGCACTGTCACCTGTATTGCCATCTATCCACTCCAGGGAATCTGGTGATGAATAGTCGCTGACATCCCAAACATTAAAACGCCTGATCCCGTTCAAGTGACCAGCTGTAGATTGTTCACGATAATTAATAAAAAAACCAATCTGATCTCCCAGTATGGGGCCGGTGAGCATAAATTTATTATCGTAGTTTGTATTTAATTGGTAATGATCCTCCTTATTGTCGGTGAGGCCAAATGGCTCCAATCCTAAAAAGATATCTTCCTCGTCCTCATATGTATTGGAAGTGAAATATGTGGATATTGATGAAGAAGCACTAGCATGAAACTTTTCGGACCCATTCTTGGTAACCGCATTCACGATACCGCTCATGGCATTCCCATATTCAGCATTAAATGTACCAGTGATCACCTCTAAGTCCTGGACAGCTTCTGTTTCAATGCTTACTGCTGCGCTATTTCCGCCAAAGACTTCATCAACTTGGATACCATCTATGAGATAACTTACTTCTCCACTACGACCGCCTCGGAAATGTCCTGCAACAACTCCCGCTTGCATATCTACTACAGCACCAACGCTCTCAACAGGCAACATTTCCATGTCCTCGGACGAAATATTTTTTACAGTGCTTGTCTGATCGCGTTTTGTTGAAATTTTGCTGGCCGTTACGAATACCGTTGCACCTTCCAGCAAGCTGCTGTTGATATCGGCATCGAGATAGGTTGTCCGATTTGTGGAAACTCGAACATCCTCAACTACATAGACCTCATAACCTATCATAGAGACTTTGACTGTATAGGATCCAGGTGTCAAATTGATGATATCATAGTATCCTTCAGTGTCAGTAACTGCTCCTACACCGGCTTCCTCAATGATAACATTGACACCGATCATGTATTCCTCAGTTTCGGCATCTCTAATTTTTCCAGCAATTTTCCCAGTGGTCTGCGCAAATAAACTCGAAACGATAAGTGGGATAGCAATCAGGGTCGTAAGTATTTTATTCATAGTAAACTTTTTTTTAAGATGAATTCTCTTCTGGAGATATTTCAGCAGTAGCCAGCCCCGGGTACATTTAATTGTACCCGGGGCACAGCCACAGCAAAATCACTCTATTTCAGCAGTGTAACCTTCATTACAGACGTACCTGAAGCGCGAGATACTACAACAAAGTAGATACCTGTTCCTAAAGGATGACCATATGAATTTCTGCCATTCCATACAACATTGTAATGACCAGGAGCGTGTCTTGTTTCGACCAAAGACCTGACATTCTGTCCTAACATATTGTAGATATCAATCTTGACATCTTCAACAGCAGGAAGCTGATATTGTATAGTTACATCTGGGTTAAATGGATTGGGATATGTGCTCATCAAGAACTCAGTAGGCAGTAGAAGTTCATCATCAACACCTACAGTAGTACATGACCCAAACACTGAACCGGGAACATCGTACTCTGTATCATCACCGATAGGTGTAAGTAGTTGACGTACATCAAGTTGTACGCCTTCATCAAATACAGTACATTCTTGTCCAGTCATATCCTCAAAAGTTCCAGCGCCATAAGCGAAGAGAAAATTCACTGTATCGCGTGTGGTCAGAGTGATGGTTCCACTCCAGATTCCACTAACAGTTGTTTCTGTAAAGAGAACTGGGTTTGAGAAATCCCATTCATTAGCTGAGTGGATTACATAAGGTGAATCCGATGCAGGATTAAATCCTGTTTCTGCACTCATATCCACGCTGAATGTGACAGCTACATCATGTACAGGTGAACAAGGGAAACAGTATCCAAAACAGAATGCAGGAAGCACAGTGTCCTCAGTAAGGGTCACTGAACGGTCATTGTATTGGTTTGCACCACAACCACCATCAGCCAACTGAATGCCGCCTTCGCCGCCTTCCCAGTCACCACCCCAACTGCCATCAGTTGGACCGTTTCTGAATTTCCAGAAAAATTCAATATCGGAGGCGATTTCCAGGGTGTATTCCCAGATATCATCACCATCTGAATCGTCCATGATATGTCCTTCTTCACCAATGCCGCCACCAGCCATGTAAACACCGTTTTCATGGACTACCTGATCACGCATATCAACCCTAAAGGTCACATTGACTAGATCAACGATACCACAACTACCATCTTCAGTACATTGGCCAAAACAGGTAGTGACAGTTGTATCATTAATACCTACAGAAATCGTACGATCATTATATGGGTCAACTGCACAATCTTGACCTGCAATATCTTCTTTAAAAGCCCAGTCTGGACCATTGGTGAAAGTATAGTCTTCAGAAAAATGGTTGGGAACCTGAACAACAATAGTATAGATGTTATCGTCTGCAATTCTATCACCATCTAGTCCATCATCATGAAATGGATAGTCTGCTGGATAGCCAAAATAGTTTCCACCAGCGAGAAATAGACCATCTTCATTGACAGTTTCCATTTCCATATTCAACTCAAAAGTGATGTCAACGACATCAGTGTCATAGAGACAACTGCCATCATCGATGGTTGCATCTGGATTATAGTTTACACTAACAGGATCCATACATCCATAGATATCATCTGAGTAAAGGGCTTTAAGATTGTCAAACCAGACAGATCCAGTCATGACATCACCAATTTCCGTATTCCAAGGTGGTGAAACCCACTCAAATCCATAACCAACAATTTTGTCCAAATCTAAGAGATCATTTCCTGCAATTCCAGCCCAACCAGTACGGACAAAACCAACATTGTATTCCTGTCCGCCAGCGTTGGATGCTGCTTTTACAAGAGGAATTCTGACCTCTGACCAGCCTGAACCAGCTTCGTCATCAAAGAAGTAGTCATCTTCGATAAAGGCATAGTAAAATTCGCAACTATCTTTACTCCAGTTTGCAGGATCAGTTTGATTACTACCATCAACCAGAGTGAAGCGTAGTGCCATTGAAGAATCAATGTTGGTTGGGATATAATTCTGAATCTGGAAACTGAGATAGTTATATGGCGATAGATCAACATAAGCATCTGTAATATGATTCACAGATGAGAAACCACCGTATTGATAGTAGTGCTCAATCGTATAATCAAACTGTACAGCTCCAACACCATCTTGTGGTAATCCTGCACTTGAGACAAGTGTGGATGTGATGGAGTTGACTAGCTCAGATTCAACAGGATAATCAAATTGCCAGAAGGCATCTGCACCGATGGCGATATCTTCTGCAGTTTCAAAACCATTGAAAACCAGGTCATCAGGCATTACCCATGGTATTCCATGGAAATAGATGTTATCTAAATAGATATCACCATTACCATCAAATTTCAGCTGGTGAATATCAGTCAGAACCATACCCAGATCGGTAAAATGATCTAATCGAATATCAACACTCATCCAGCCAGTAGATCCAACTGGCAGGGCAAAAGCCTGTTCTCCACTTGAGATACTGATCAAAAACACATTCAGGGCAGTAGAATTATCTGACCAGAAATCAACATGCAGATAACCTTTGGCAGAAACATCATGAGCAACGCCACCGTCAGCGCTACCAATATTGATTCCCTGATAATTGAGACCTGTATAAAGCATAGTATTATTGCCATCAATCAGCACTTCTGATTGTACAGTGGCTTGACCCCAACCAGGATTGAAGTTGGTTCCGGCAATATCAGTATACGCATCACTATAAATAGAAATAACGTCTGCTTCTAACTCTGTAGGAGTCGGGGCAGCAACAGTTGGCCCATCGATTACTTCATCACAAGCAACACATTCCATCCAACAGATCGTGTCCATCACGACATCATTAAATAGAGCAACTACTCCATAGGTAACATCATTTGGATCATCAGGATGAGGGAATGCACAAGGAGCACCAACAGCAGGTCTTCCTTCTGGGGAACCCCAGCCACCACCTAATAAATATAGAAAGCGGTGTGTTCCAGCAGCAACAGTAGCAGTTGCTGAATAGATCCCATCAGCATTGTCATCAGTAAGTTCTAAGTCCCAACCAGACCAACCACCGAAATCACCTGTAGCCCAGATGTTCGATTCAGCTGGTACAGTTTCATCAGTCATGTCTACAATAAAGGTAACATCATAGGTATCCTGACAGGGATCACAAGAGTTCCAACAAGTCGTATCAGCAACCACATCAGCATCAACAACAGTAAAACCAAAAGTGGCATCACCTTCATCGACTGCAGAGTCGCAAATTGACTGATCTATAGGTCTGCCCTCTGGGCTTCCCCAGCCACCGCCAATAAGATACAAATAGCGATATGAGCCTGGGGCTACACTGGCTATTGTTCCTGAATAGATACCATCGGCATCTGCATCAGTAAGCTCAGTTCCCCAACCACTCCAGCCATCTACCTCACCGGTAATCCAGATACTGGATCCTTCAGGCACGCTTGCACGGGCTGCATCAACTGCAATGGTTACGTTGTAAGTCTGTGCAGTTAACAACACAGGCAACAACACTAGCAAAGCAACTGCTAATTTTGTTAAGTAACGCTTAGGTAGCATTATGCTTCCTCCTTCTTTGGTTATATGAATCATTATAATTCCTTTCCTCTTAACATATTCATGCAAATTTCATCCAAAGTACCAGAATGGTGATCACCAGTACAACGGATGCTATGACATTAATTCTATTCCATTTCGCGTTCTGATCATCCATACGTCGGCTCATATCTGTTTGCATCTCAGATGCAGTAGCCAAAGTAAGTCCTGAAATTCGTTGTTTATTGGGGGCAGCCGTAGATAAGCTGACAATCACTACCACACCTACAGAAATAACAAACAGGAATACAGCAAAATGTAAAAAATTCATTGTTGCAAACCATTCAAAGCTTCCTAGAGAGGTGCCAGATTTCACCATAATCTCGAGTATAAATCGCAGTGCTCCCAGAACAGCACCAACTCCAAGAGCAGAAATGGCCCCCTGTGAATTGGCCCGAGTCCAGAAAATGCCCAGGATGAATACCGCAGCAATTGGAGGACTGATGTAGGCCTGGACACTTTGCAGATATACGAACAATTGACCACTCAACATGGTGATGAGTGGAACTGATAAAACACCTAGCACGACCATGACTGCCGTAGCTAGACGACCAACCAAGACCAGCTCAACTTCAGAGGACTCGGGTCTGAAATTTTTATAAAAATCAATGGTGAATAAAGTTGAGGTACTGTTAAAGACACTTGCTAGTGATGACATCAATGCTGCCAGCAAACTGGCGATGACGATACCCTTGATCCCTGAGGGCAATAAATAGCTGGTGACCAGCGTAGGATATGCTTCATCCCCTGTGGTCCCAAAAAGAGCAGCTGCAATCAGACCAGGGAGGACCAGGATAAATACAGGCAGAATTTTGAGGAAGCCCGCCAGGATGGCCCCTGAGCGGGCATGGTTAATATTCTTTGCGCTTAAAACACGCTGGACGATAAACTGATCGGTACACCAGTACCAAACTCCCAAAATAGGAGCCCCAAAAATGATACCGGTCCAGGGAAAATCAGGATGATCAAAAGCTTTAAACATTTGGAAATATTCAGGCGGCAGCTTGGCTTGGAGCCCTGTGAAACCCCCTACCTCATTTAAACCTAGAAGCGTAAGTGCAATGGCTCCACCGATGAGAATAAAGGCTTGAACAAGCTCAGTATAGATAACTGCACTGAGTCCACCGGCAATAGTATAAATACCTGTGACAATGATCAGCACAATAGCTGAGGTCATCATGTCCCAACCAAGAATCTTGTTCAACAGCAAGCCACCAGCAAAAAGGGTCACAGAGATTTTTGTAATGACATAGGCAACGATGGAAACAGAGGTAAGATACATGCGACTGGCTTTACCATAACGTCTTTCCAGAAATTCAGGCATGGTGAAGACACCTGACTTCAAATAGAATGGGACAAAGATCCAACCCAGAAAAAGAACCATAAAGGCAGCCAGCCATTCAAAATGACCTACGGCCAGCCCACTACTAGAACCTGTACCAGCCAGGCCAATGAAATGTTCACTTGAGATATTAGAAGCAAATAGAGAAGCACCAATGGCAATCCAGCCAACATTTCTACCTGCCAGGAAATATTCAGTGGTGTCATTGGTTCTTCGGGAAAAGTAGAACCCAACTGAAACAACCAGAAGGAAATACAGGATGATGACAGCGAAATCAAGTCCGCTCATGCAGAACCTGTAGAATATTTGATGATTTGATCAATAATTTTCATTACGTACTATCATATAAGTCAAATACCAGACCACTCATGCCATATCGTCTAGGGTTCAGGGAGATAGATAAATATTAACGCTTTTAAATATGAGTATAGTTGAGAGGAAGTTGTTTGTATAACAAGGGTTTACAAATGCAATTCCAGATGATATTCTGTGAAATATTATCTTAAAATAATTTTCAATCGGGAAATCTAATGACTATGAATCATCGTTATGACTTATTATAGGAATAATAATATTATTATAATAATAATTATAAGATAAAAGTCATCAGCGTTACTTAAGCCCAAGCTCTTTGCACATACGATGAAAATTTGGAGGAGCCAGACCAAGTTTTCCAGCAGCCTCCGTATCCGTGCGACTGTGTTTTCGGACAAACTCAAAATACTGTTTGCGGAAGTTTTGTTCTACATCTTTGAGAGGAATAATGTTCTCTGCTGAAAATACTGGATTTGATATACCAGTAGCAGAATCCTGGGACTGTACATCCATGGCAAGCTCCACGACTTCAAGGGTAATAGTATCATTACTCAGTATGACCAGTCTCTGCGTCACATTTTTCAATTGGCGAACATTTCCTGGCCAATGGAATTGCTCCAAAAAACTCCAGGCTCCATCTGTGATGGCAGGCAGTACAATACTCAAATCACGACAATGGTGACCTACAAAATAGTCAATAAGAACCCGAATGTCCTCTTTACGCTCTTTCAAGGCAGGTGCCTGGATATTGAGGATATTCAGACGGTAATAAAGATCCTCACGGAATAGATTTTTTTTCATCCGTTCCTTCAGGTTTTTATTGGTCGCAGCTATCACTCGTACATCAACATTATGGCTCTTTTTACGGCCAATTTTATCCATTTCACCCGTTTCCAGAACACGCAGGAGTTTGGCCTGAGCTTGATAGGGTAATTCAGATATTTCATCCAAGAATATGGTTCCATTATTTGCCTGTTCGAATAACCCGGCTTTATCTTCTTTAGCTCCTGTAAAAGCGCCCTTCAAGAATCCGAACAGCTCACTTTCAATCAGTTCATCGGGGATGGCAGCACAGTTGACTGTGACAAAATTTTCATAGCGTCGACTACTCTGATAGTGAATATTTCTAGCAATCAACTCCTTCCCCGTACCTGACTCTCCAATAACCAACACATTGGCATGGGTAGCAGCATATTTGGTGATACGCTCCCTGACCTTCAGAATGCTTTCGGAATCTCCAAGCATGGGTCTTTCTTGAATAATTCGGGCGATCTTTTTATCCAGGCGACTCTGAGAACGCATGCGCTCTTGTTCCAGCCGCTTTTTTTCTGCAGCATTCATGATTGTCAGAATAAAGTCTGTAGGTTGATAGATAAAATCCTCAATATCGGAGGGATATTTTGTTCCAAACCAGTAGGCACCGCTCTCAATTAATTGATTGGCAAAATGCAGGTCAGTCTGATTAATGGTCATCTTGGTGATGACAATAATCTGAATACTGGGATCGACCTTTTTCAAGCGTTTGATCAGTCTTTCACCATACAATCCACCCGATATCTGATAATCCAGAATGGCCACATCATAGGGACCTTTTTTCTCAAGGGTCTCTATGGCATCCTCCCCAGTGGATACGATTTCCTGGATACAGATTCTCTCCCGGTGGGGTGCGATGGTATTTTTTATCCTGCGTACATCAAACTCTTCATCTTCGATGAGGAGTACTTTAATTTGATCCAGTTCCATATATTATCCTGTAGGAGCCTGTAATGTAAAGCAGGCGCCTCCTTCTGCTTTATTATGTGCATCCACTACCCAATCACATCTCCGGCTTATTTCCCAGGCCAGATAGCAACCATAACCAGAGCTCTGACTTCCCTCCTTGGTACTCACTGACTCTTTAAATATGGCCTTCTGACCATACTTATCAACTTTCAACAATTCAGGTGATAATCCTTTACCATTATCACATATCTCAACCGTGAGTCTTTGGTTCACTTCATCAAATTTTGTTTTGATCTTTATCACGAGATTATGATCAACATTGTGCTCAATGGCGTTCTGTATCAAGGGCTCGATGATCTCCCAAACCACATACTCATTGATATGCAGGATGGGAATTTCCTCAGCAAAATCAAGCTCTACACTCACCGCATTGCTTTCGCTAACCCTATATACCCGTTGAAATATGTTCTCTACGATAAACTGAATCACCTCATTGATATTGGTCTGAAAAATGGGATTCCGAATGACATGAAGAGGTGGATCATAGGTTTTCATATCATAGATCACCCGGGAAACAAAATTTGCATATTTTGTGACTCGGTTTCGGGTTTCATCCAGGTTTTTATCCTTCAGACCCCTAAGATCCTCTTTAATAAACCCCATAACTTTTTCGGCTTTGTGATGGGTGTGATAAATACGTTTAGTAAAGAGGGATTCTTTCTGATGTTCCACTTGTTCTCTAAGCTGTTTTGACCGCTGATCAAACAATTGATGTTGGACTTCATCACGTTCTTGCGCAGTATAAGAGTATATGAAAAACATGGCGAGGAATCCAACCAGGATAAGACCTGTGAATAATACTCCACTTTGGCTGTAGGCTGATTCAATGAGTGATAAAAATCCTGCCACATCGGGTGTGACCCTCATATATGCTGCACCAGAAATCTCACCCTTATCATAGAATGGCACCAATACATGGAATGTATTGTTGCCTTCCAACGAGCTGATAATTTGCTCTTGATCCACCAAAGATTGAAAATGCTCGTGGTAGTAGAGGATGGCGTTTGCTGCGGCGGGTTGATTCTCTATCATCAGGATGGAACTTTGTTCAAGATAGAGATCATAAATTTCTGCTCCATCTCTCAGTGCAACCACCCGTCCTCCCTGATTGACCAGGAGATAGACCTCATCAATATTCCGTTGTAGCATCTGCTGGCTCAGTAACTTATCAAAAGATTGAATAGCGCTCTGTCGATTCTCTCCATTTGTTGAATTATCTGTTCGACCATGTTCAATGAGAAGTTCCAGGGCAGTCGTAGTCAGATCAGCAACACGTTCTGCAGAATCGCGTCGGTAATATTCCATGGCCTGTTGGAAAATCTGATGAGTGGACTGGCTATTAATGAAGGAAAGTGCAGTTTGGAAAACAACCACCACGATGAACAACACCAGGATGTGTTGGATCTCAAAATGATAGCTCTCAAATTTTTTAGGAAGTTTCAAAAAGGGCTTGCTCACTTTAAAATTCCATCAATTTCAGCTTGCGCCATCGTCAGACCTGCTTCAACCTCAATCTCCCCGGACAATATTTGGTGGAGCTTGGTTGAAAGGATATCAGATATGAGCGTATATTGATCCAGTGTAGGTCTATGAAGCCCTTTTTGCATCATTTTTTGAATGAGCTGCAATCTTTGCTGACGAGGTCCTGATTCTGGTCGACTATAAAACTCCCGCTGAATTGGCAGGAGACCCTCACTTTCATAAAATATTTGTTGACCTTCCATAGAGCAGGCAAATTTCATAAACTCAATGGCTGCCCGTTTGACAGGTGAATGCTTGGAAAGCATCATATTCCATCCACCAAAAACAGGTGTCGATTCACCCCCTTCAAAGTGTGGCAGGGGCGCTATTTCTAATTTTTCAAATAGTACTGGATCGAAACGCTGATAATTCTCATTGTTCATTGTGGGCCATCCGCGTACGAAGGGAATATCGTGAGCAAGTGCAAAGCGGATACAATCATCTTCAGTCATACTCAAGGCTTCAATAGGTGCAAAATTTGTAACGATCATTTCACGCATGAAGTGGGTGCGCTCAATGATTAGTGAATCCGTCAGGTTGATCAGTTTCCCTGATACTTCATCCTCAAGGGTTTGTCCTATTATTTCATTAAAATTACAGATTAGCCCTTCATAGGCTACAGCCTGGGGAATAAATGTGGGTTTTCCCGGGAAATATGATTCCCGGAGCTCTAACATTTCCTCCCAGGTAATGGATTGATTGATACGGTCCACGATGGCCTCACCATCTGGTAGTGCCAGGATCATATCTTTGCGGTAATATAAAGCGCCTATATCTGTATAGAGAGGGACAGCATAAAGGATGTCATCAACATAGCACGTCTGGAGAGGTTGAGGGACCAATTTATTTAAAAACTGAGGAGCAAAATATGGCGCTAATGGCTCAGCCCATTTTGTAAATCGAGGAACCCATATCAAATCGACGGAGAAAACATCAATTCTGCTGCTACGGCTTCGTAAGTTCCTGGCTATCAGTTCTTTTCGTTGATTGGTATTAAATTTTGAGAAGGGTAAATCAATAGCAACCACTTCCACTTCACCCTTATGAAGTTCATTAAATTGTCTAATAATTTCGGCGTGACCCACACCAATATTATCTGCAAAATAAACTCTCTCAATCCCATCTGTGTTTAAGGGATTTGTTCCCAGTGGAAATGATGATATTAAGAATGATATGAGGAAGATTAATGCCCCAATGGAGAACAAGAAAGGCAGGCTCGTGGAGAGTGATTTTAACCTGAGTTTTTTAGGTTGGTTTTTTTGTAGTTTCTTATCATTCATTTTATTGAAATGATAATAATTGGCATATTAAAACAATACAAGCCCTAACTATTGAATAGTACGAATTTCAGGTATTGGCTTTGACGGGAAAATAATTTTCCCAAACTAGGAGTTTCTTTTTCATTCAATCTCAACTATCTGCAATTCACATTGGCAACAAATGAATGGCGTTATCAGCATAAATACAGATACTTACCCCCCACAACCTTTGATCAGGTATATGACCATTAAATGTGTAAGGCTACTCATTCACCTTTGGTTTCATTTCACAGATCACCTTCGTTTCAGAATGGATGCGGTAGTGGCACTCAATTTGATTACTTAGATGTCAGGAAGTAATTCTGTATCTAGATATCAATATATGAGGAGTAAACATGTTTACGAGATCAACATTTCTAAAAAGTTTTGTGCTTGTATTAGTGCTTCAACTAGTTGTGAGCTGCAACTCCACCGAGCCGATTGTAAAACATGTATCAGTGACGGGGAAAAGTGTTGAGAACATCGTTGAGTTGATGACACTGGCAGAAAAAGTTGGACAAATGACTCAGGCTGATAGACGTTATCTAATTGATGAAGCTGATATTACCAATTTGCATTTAGGATCACTCCTTAGTGGAGGTGGATCAACCCCTGAAACAAATAATCCCAGCTCCTGGGCTGACATGGTGGATCGTTATCAGGATCTAGCTGCCAAGTCTCGTTTGGGAATCCCACTCATGTATGGTATCGATGCAGTCCATGGGCACAGCAATGTGGTAGGTGCTACCATTTTTCCACACAATATTGCCCTTGGCGCCACAGGTAATCCAGGACTGGTGAGAGAAATTGCCCATATCACCGCCAAGGAAGTCCGTGCAACCGGGATCAATTGGACTTTTGATCCATGTGTGGCTAACTCAAGAGACGAACGCTGGGGACGTGCCTATGAGTCCTATGGAGAAGATCCTGCTCTTTTAGCAGCCCTGGGACAGGCTCAGGTTGAAGGTTATCAGGGAGCATCCCTTAGTGATGCTGATGCCATCGTGGCCTGTACGAAGCACTACATTGGAGATGGCGCTCCGACTTGGACAACCGGCAAAAATGGGAAAATTGACCGTGGAGATGCTCAAATTTCAGAGGACGAATTGCGAGCCCTCCATCTCCCACCCTACCAGGCAGCTATTCAAGGTGGCACTGCAACCATCATGGCTTCATATAACAGCTGGAATGGTGAAAAACTTCATGGACAAAAATATCTTATGACAGATGTACTCAAAGGTGAGCTTGGGTTTCAGGGTTTTATCGTCACAGACTGGGCAGGCATTGATGAGCTACCTGGTGATTATAAAAGTGACATCGTGGAGTCAATCAATGCAGGTGTAGATATGATTATGGTTCCGGGTGACACAAGCAAAGATGGATATACATACAGAGAATTTATTACCAAGCTGATAGAGGCCGCAAATGAAGGCTTAATAGAAATGTCTCGCATCGATGATGCTGTAACCAGAATATTGAATGTGAAGAAGAGTATGGGTCTGCTGGATGCTCCCTATCATAATGATCGCAATCTCATCCCCCACGTCGGATCATCAGAGCATCGAGCGGTTGCTCGACAAGCTGTTCGGGAATCTGTAGTTTTGCTGAGGAATGAAAGTGTATTGCCCCTATCCAAAGATATTGCAACTATTGTTGTTGCAGGCCGTGGTGCCAATGATGTTGGCATGCAATGTGGTGGTTGGACCATTTCATGGCAGGGTGGCATGGGTGATATTACTCCCGGTACAACTGTATTGGATGGTGTGCAAGCCATGGTTTCTTCATCAACCCAGGTGGTCCACTCACCTGATGGAACTATTGTTTCCAATGCTGATGCAGTAATTGTTGTCGTTGGAGAAACACCCTATGCTGAAATGCATGGAGATAGGGATAATCTGGTTTTATCGAACGAAGATATTGAAGTTATAAACACAGTAAAGGCCAGTGGAAAACCTATGGTGGTGGTACTCCTCTCTGGACGCCCCATTATTATCACCGATATTATCGAAGAGGCTGATGCTTTTCTGGCCGCTTGGTTGCCTGGAACAGAAGGCAACGGCATCACCGATGTGATTTTTGGTGATTACTCACCCACGGGGAAACTTTCAGTGACCTGGCCCACAGACATGAGTCAAATACCAATTAACGTTGGTGATAGCAACTATGCACCTCTCTTTCCAGTAGGATATGGATTGACTTATTAGGCGTTGCCTTATTAAAACGAAGGAACTAAGCTGAAGCTGATATGAAGCATCTGCTAAACGAATTTTCCAAAGCAATCAGTTTCCTAGCAGTAGTTATACCTTCCATACTCCTGGGTCAGTCCTTGATGCTTAATGAGATCGTGGCCTCAAATCAAGCAAGTCTCAATGATGAAGATGGTGACACGCCTGACTGGATAGAGCTTTACAATACATCCACATCACCTATCGACCTGCAGGGTTATGGTCTTTCTGATGATATTGGTGATCCGTATAAGTGGACATTTGAAACTGGCCAGATAGCTGGCAGCAGTCACGCTATTATATTTGCGTCAGACAAGGATAGACAAAGCTTGAATATCAGTTGGTCCTTGATGTACGATGAAGGCGATTTGTGGCGTTATTTTGTTGGCACTTCCAATCCACCTTACAATTGGTATGCTTTGGATTTCAATGAATCCCAATGGCTGGAAGATCCCAGCGGATTTGGCTACGGGGATAATGATGACAACACAGTAATCCCAACTACGATGTCAGTATATATGCGCAACACCTTTTCCATTGATGATACATCCTCAACACCTGGGATACTTTTTCACATCGATTATGATGATGGATACATCGCCTATCTGAACGGAGTTGAATTCTCTCGGGCAAATATGGGTGCACCTGGAAGTGCTGTGAATAACAACACACCTGCTGCCTCATATACTGAACCATCACTCCCTGGTGGCATCGATCTCCCCTACACGCTTATACCTCGAGAATTATTTCAGGAGGGTGATAATGTTATTGCTGTTGAGGTGCATAACCACAGCACCAGCTCTTCTGATCTAACTGCCATCCCATTTCTCAGCGTCGGAGAGCTAGGTGGGTCTGGTTTACTACCTGAATTCTTAATCACTCCTGATCAGAGTCAATTCCACACCAATTTCAAAATTAGCAGTGATGGTGAGCTGGTCATGCTAACCAGTCCGGATGGTGGGAGTCTCGATTCAATTAGAACACCTCAGTTACCTCCTGATATCAGTTGGGGTAGAGACCCTGATGCAAGTGGTGACTTATACTATTTCAACCCTCCAACACCAGGTGAGACAAATGTAGGAGGATTCACCATACTGGCCGAACCACCTACCTTATCTCCTGAACCAGGTTTCTACAATGTTGGTATTGCATTGAGTATGGGTACTGTTCCTGCAGGCAGGATCTACAAGTATACGCTTGATGGCACCAAGCCAAATCTGGGTTCGGCAACCTATTCTGCCCCTCTTTCTATTACGCAAACAACGGTGATTCGAGTTATGACCTGCGAGCCTGACGGAACAAACCCCACTCAATCATCTTTCAGCTATTTTTTAAATGAGGACCCTAATCTACCCGTACTGTCACTCATTTTTGAACCAGGTGCTTTCTTTGACAATGATTCTGGCATGTATGTCATGGGATCGAATGCATCCCCATCTTTTCCACATTTTGGTGCAAATTTCTGGGAAGACTGGGAGCGACAGGTTCATCTCGAATATTTTGAGGATGGTGATGATCTGAGTTATTCTGCCTCTGCCGGTGCAAAGATATTTGGAGGTTGGAGTCGTGGTAATCCACAACGCTCAATCTCGCTTTTTGCTCGAGGACGTTATGGGACCAGCAAATTCGATTTCACCTTCTTTCCTGATATAGACTTAGACAAGTTTGAGGCAATCGTGCTCAGGAATTCAGGAAACGATTGGAATATGTCAGGCTACCGGGATGGTTTTATGACAGGTCTGGTTTCTGAGAGGGATATTGACAAACAAGCCTTCCAACCAGTTGAAGTCTATTTTAATGGCGACTACTGGGGAGTCTACAATTTGCGAGAGAAGGTCAATGAGCATTTTGTAGCGAGTCATCACGATCTTGATACTGATGACATTGATTTATTGGCCATAGATGGTAGCGAGGTTGTTCATGGCGAGAACAATCATTATGTAGATTTGATTGATTATGTCAATTCACATGCGCTCACATCTGACCTCAATTTTGAGTACATCGAAGAACGAGTAGATATTGATAACTTTATTGATTATCAATTGGCTCAGATCTACTACGACAACCAGGACTGGCCCGGAAATAACATCAAGTTTTGGCGTTCTCGCCTTCCCGGTGGAAAGTGGCGTTGGATACTATATGATACTGATTTTGGTTTTAGTATCTGGAGTAACAACAACTATATGAGAAATACCCTGGAGTTTGCCACTGATCCAAACGGACCTGCATGGCCAAACCCTCCCTGGTCCACCCTGCTCCTACGTAAATTTTTGACGAATCCTGGTTTTAGACAAAATTTCATCCTGACAGCTTGCGACTTGTTAAATCAACCATTCGAATATGGGGAAGTTGAAGCAGCTCTCATTCTCCATCAACAATGGCTGTTACCCGCTTTACCAGATCATATTTCACGTTGGAATCACATCAACATTACCAACTGGTATAATGAGGGAACCATCATGAATATTTTTGCCTTGAATCGACCCTATTACATGCGTAATCATTTTAGAAACAAATTTAACCTTGGTGCTGATAGTGATCTTCAAGTCAATGTTGAGCCTGCAGATGGTGGTCTGGTTCGAGTACATTCCATCACCCCTGAAAGCTATCCCTGGAGTGGCACTTACTTTTCAACGGTTCCCCTTGATGTACGCGCTATTGCCCTGCCTGGATATCAATTTTCACACTGGGAGAATAGACTGGTAGACAATGTAGATTTGACGATAAGTATGCTTTCAGATGTCGAATTAACAGCAGTATTTGTCCCCATATCTCCAGAGGATGGAGCCCTGGTGATCAATGAGATCAACTATAATTCTCTCAATGATTATGATTCTAAGGACTGGGTCGAACTTTTTAACGGAACGCTTGAGAGTGTCGATCTTGAAGGTTGGTCAATTAGCGATGATTCTGATGATAATCTTTTTGTCTTGCCAGATTTATCTCTCCAACCTGGAGCCTACTTGATTGTGAGTAGTGACACCCTGGCTTTTAGAAGTATTCATGGTGGTAGTTCTCGAATTGTTGGTGATTTGGATTTCAATTTTAGCAATGGTGGTGAGCTTATTCGACTGTTTAATTCTGATGAAATCCTCATCGATAGTGTTCGCTATGATGACGAAGACCCATGGCCAATAGAACCTGATGGTGAAGGTCCAACTCTGGAGCTGATTCACCCCACCCTGGACAACGGTTTACGCTCAAGTTGGGCTGTGTCTGACAATCTGGGGACACCTGGTATGCAGAATAGTCGATTTGTCAATCCTTCTACAATAACAGAACATCACAGACCTGCAGATTTTCGATTGGGGATGGCTTTCCCCAACCCTTTCAATGCCCGAGTTAGCATTCCCTATACTGTACCTGAGATCGGTGCATTTCAGATTGATGTATTTGACCTACGAGGCCGTTTGATTCGGTCTGAGAGGATTATTTCATCGGGTAGCAGTACAGGAACGTATTTTTGGGATGGTAACAATGAATATGGAATGGCCAGTAGTTCTGGGATGTATGTGGTTCGTTTATCTCAAAATGAGCTCATGTCTTCTCTAAAAATTGCACTCCTCCGTTAGAGAGATCTACTCAACGAGTCTGACTGTTCCAAAATTTGCAGGTGATTGATAGGCATTGTCGCTTGTAGTAAACCAGGATATTTTTCCATTTCTCGTATTACTATCATTATCATTGATGTGAACATCAAGACCCAGGAAGTGATCCGCAATGGCAATTCCATTTAGACTTTCCCATGGGATAGCAATCTCAACTGCGTATCCATCCTCAAGCATGACCTGTACCACTGATGCACTCTCAAAATAGGCTCCAATATCAGCATAGATATTTTCACCATTGAGTACAAATCGAAGTTGAAATTCATCCTCACCAAAGAATTTTGATTTGCTATTGTCCGTATCCAGATAGATCTCGATACCATCGTTTAGATGATCTACTGATGAGTTTGTGCTGAGATTATCGTCCCGTATTTCCATATAGAAATACAGATTTTCCCAATCCCATAGCGTCCTAAACCAGGCACTGAGATCTGAATCGTCTTCTACGGAGCCTGAAATCGTGTGGTTTAGAGTCAACTGTTGTACCTCTCCCCAAAGATCATCAAGTAACCCATCAATTTCAGGAGGAGTAGATATATAAGTGATTCGATATCCTCTAAATTCCTCCCAACTAATCTCACTGGGAGTGGTTTGAGTCCGTCCCTTTTCATTCCAGACTTCTGCATGGAATTTCCCACTCCTCAACCTCATGGGTAATTCGTTTAGAACCAGGTTGAAATCAGTGGCTGCTGTAAGCAGGTCTCCATCGCGGTACCACTGATAATTCAAGGGATATCCGGATGCTTTTACGCGTAAAACTCCAGGATATCCTTCCATGAATATTCTGTCAGCCGTGTATTCCAGGATCGTGGGCATAGAGAGCTCCATTGTGCTGGCATACTTCTGTGGATCCAAAGGATGTAAAGACTCTACCATACCGGGCAAAAAGTCACACACCTGCGAATTTGTCATTCTGGCCTGCTTGAACAGCCATCTTTTTGCCTGCCATTTGGTGGGTCTGGGACCTTCGCCATTCCAATAGGCTAGGATCTTTTTAAAACCAACTGTCTTCCTGATGCTCCAGGGTTGTCGATTCAACTCAAATTTTTTATGCGTCCACCAATTCCAGCCCACATTCGCCTCTTCCAGAAATTCTGTGGAGAGCTTGTACAATTCCCAGGGAGGATCCTGTTCGCCGGTTTCTCCATGCCAGAGGGGTATATCATATTTTTTACGGAGATCGTCCCAGCGTTGGAGACCTCGTTGGGTGTTTGTAGGCGGGTAGGAGTGGAAAGCCATGACGAGGTGCGGATCCCAATCTATGGGTTCCAGGACAGAAAAATCTTGAGCCCAATCATCACCTTCAATAAAGATGATGCCATCCTGATCTGTCTCACGAATGACTTCCGTGATGAGGACATATAATTCTCTTAATAAGCCAGGATCTACCCCATCATATCTTGCCAGCAGGGGTTCATTTAGTAGATCATAACCAACTATGCAGGAATTATCTGCATAGCGTCTGGTGATGTTATCCCACAGATCAATAGTCCGCGGCCAATAGATCGACTTCTCCGTCCATAGGCGGGCTTCACCATCACTATCCGAAATATTCTCTGCATTCTGGCCACCAGGGGCTCCATGGAGATCCCAGATCACACCCATGCCTACAGCTTCACACCATTCCACAAAATCATCAAGATATTCAAATTTATTCTCATCATATACAAAGGGTGCTTGAGAGGGTTGTTTGTCACGTGGTTGAATCATGGATGCCAGCAAAGGAACTCGAAGGGTGTTCACCCCAAATGATTTCATGATTTCAACATCTTCCCGGGTAACAAAATTTGTATAATACAAATCCCAGAACTTCTCTGCATTTCTCGATCCGATCAGGTCCTCGATGGCAGCTTCAAAATGTCGCGGTCTATTGAGTTTTCTAATGCCCCACATATATCCCTCAGGAAGCAACCAGCCCCCCAGACCAATACCACGGAGTTGAACGATTTCTCCGGTCTCGATATCAACCACATTCTGACCATCTGTGGTATAATAAGCACATACTTCAGTTCCCATTGTCAACAGCAGGCCTGCCGCCAGGAACCATTTAATTTTTTTCATATTAGCTCTTTGTAATAATTAATTAGAATATCGATGACTTCAGGTCTGCTGAATTCTCTTGGAGGTCTGTGCCCTTTATCCAACATTTCCCGCAATTTTGTGCCACTAATCATGAGGTGATCATTCTGGTCATGGGGACAGGTTTTGGCGGATACAATGGATTCACATTTATAGCACCAAAAGGTCCAGTCCATATTGATAGGTGTTAGATATAGATCGTCTGGTTTCAGCGTTTCAAAAATCTCCTGAGCCTCAAAAGCACCGTAGAAATCACCTACTCCAGCGTGGTCGCGACCAATGATCATATGACTGCATCCAAAATTCTGACGAATTATCGCATGGAGGATGGCCTCCCGCGGTCCAGCATACATCATTTCTATGGGGTATACCTTTAAGGCAGTCCTGGCAGGGTTGTAATAATTTTCCATCATGACCTGATAACATTCCATGCGAATATCAGCTGGGATATCTCCTTCTTTCAGTTTCCCGACCACAGGATGGATCAGCAGACCATCACAAAGTTCTAGAGCAACTTTAGTTAAATATTCATGGGATCTATGAATTGGATTTCTGGTTTGAAATGCCGCGATAGTGCTCCAACCCTTTTCTTCAAAAAGGGCTCTTGTATCGGCTGGGCGGGCAAACTCATGAAAAGTCTCAGGATATCCTCCCTCACTCAGCACCTTGAGTGAACCTGCAAGATAGATATCACCCTGCTCATATAATTTTACCACTCCCGGGTGAGTCAGATCTGTTGTGGCAAAAACTTTTTCGGCTTCTACCTCTTTGTTGTATGAGTAGATCTCACTAATGGTCATAACTGCCATGATTTGATTAGAATCGAGACTGACCAGAGAAATCTCCTCTCCTGGCTCCAGTGCACCAGCAATATGTTTGGCAACTGGCAAGGTCACCGGAATGGGCCAAAGCAGACCATCAGACAAACGTAGATCGTTTATGACGCCCAAGTAATCGTCACTTCCCATAAATCCGGTAAGGGGGCTGTAGGCTCCCGTAGCCAACATTATCACATCAGATTCTGACTTGGAATTCAATACAACTGATTTCAGACCCTCTGCTCTATCTAAAATTCTGGATTTTTCAGTTTTATCAGAAACTAGGATAGGTAGGAGTTTCCCACCATGTGGTGGAACCAAATCTACCTGCCGTTTTCTCAATATTCTCATCCCCTCTCAGTTACAATCTAATTCGCGTCTGCAATGTAGAAACGGCTATCAAAATTCAAGATCCTCAGGTGTTTCTCATTAAATATGAAGTGGCCAGAATAATGGCAAAATAAATACTGCAATTAGCCCAAAAAGAATGACTAGGGGCAAACCAACACGGGTGTAATCGGTGAAACGATAACCACCAATTCCCATGACCAGCAGATTCACAGGATGCCCAATTGGACTCAAAAAACTTGCTGAACTACCCAGAGCCACGACCATGGCTAGCGCATAAGGTGAAAGCCCCAGGTTTGAAGCCGTGGTGATGGCCATGGGAGCCATAAGAACTGCCACGGCAGCAGTGGGCATGACCTGCGCAAAAAGACAGGTAATAATGTAGAGTCCAGCGATGATGCCCTGTGGTCCCAGAAAGGCCAGTGAACCCAGAAGACTATCTGCCAGCAGGCTGGTCACCCCGGTTTCATACATGGCGACCCCCAGACTCAACATTCCAGCTATGAGCATGATTGCCCGCCACTCAATGGCCTCGTATGCTTCATCCATGGTGAGACATTTTGTCAATACCATGAGGACAGCACCGGCCAGGGCAGCAATAAAAATGGGTAGCCAGCCAATGGCCACTGCCACGAGAACACTTAGTTCAATTCCAGCAGCGATCATGACCTTGTCTTTTTTGTAGATCGGCTGATCCAGACCACTGATAATGAGGTAGTCATCCTCCTGTTGCAACATCCCCAGGTTTTGTCGCAAGCCATAGACCATGAGGGCATCACCAGGTTCCAGGACAAAGTCACGGAGATTTGTGCGATAGGCCCTATCCCTGCGCCAAATAGCCAGCACAGTAAGGCCAAATTTTTCACGGAAATAGAGCTCACCAATCGTTTTGCCTGCCGCTGAATTTCGTGGAGAGAGGGTAATTTCAGCGACACCAACTTCATCAGATTCTAACCGGTCCAGATCATTTTGGGATTGCTCTTCCATCTCCAAATTCTGTAGGCTGTGAAGAATTTCCAGGATTTCGGGCTCTCCGATAACAATGAGGATATCATTTGCTTCAAGCTCGTGAGCAGGTGTTGGCATGAAGATGACTTCATCACCTCTTCGAATTCCCAGGACATTGATTCCAAGTGCACTCTTCAAGTGGCTCCGAGCGATACTCCGTGTTGCCAGTGTTGATTCTTCGGGAATTTGGATGCCGATGAGATGTCGATGTAATTTGTACTGCAGTGCAATCTTGCGAGGTGAGACATAATTAAATTCCTTGACCTGCTTACTATTCGCCATGGCATCAAGTTTATCGGTTTGGCCAATAGCGATGAGCAAGTCATCTGCATTGAATCGGTAATTTCTCAGACGGGAGACTCGCACCTTATTTTTCTGAATCACAGCAATGATGTTTATCTCGAATGAATTACGCGTCCCTGCTTCTTTAAATGTTTTTCCAATAAATTGAGAGTCCTTAGCAATTTTGAATTCGGCAAATCGGATCGCCTCTTCCAACTCATGCTCACCTATCAACCAACCGTGTTTCAGAGTGAGGGTTTTCCAGTCTTGGAGCGTACCAACTTGATCTCTTCTCCCCCCCACCAACAACTTATCCTCGGCCCGTAATTGAGTATCGGGTCCTGGAGCCAGTAGGGTTTTCTCTCCCCTCAGAATCGCCAGGACATTGAATCCCAGCGCAGACCCAAGGCGGCTCTCAGCAAGATTTTTATCCTTTAAAGCCGAGTTCTCAGGGATGCTCATGGTCAAAAGGCGGTCGTTGAGCTCATATTGACCATTTAGCGTATCGGCGATGGAGGTTGATCGTCCCAGATCCCTATTCGGTAAGAGGTGTCTTCCAAAGAAAACGAGATAAGAGATACCTACTGCCATAGCGATTACACCAATTGGGGTAAAATCAAACAGAGCGAAAGGCTGAAGTCCTTCCATCTCCAGGGCGTTGCTGATAAGAATATTCGGAGCTGTAGCAATAAGTGTGGTAAGACCACCAAACAGGGAAGCAAAGGCCAGGGGAATCAATAATTTTGAAGGTGAGCGACCAGTTCGATGGGCAATTTCCATGACAACAGGCAACATGAGGGCTGCTACGCCAATATTATTCATGACTCCCGATAGCGCACCAACGGTTACCATCATGATAACCAGTAATTTGATTTCGCTGTTTCCAGAGAGTTTGAGTATTTGACCACCCAGGATTTGAGCGACACCAGTTCTGACCAAACCCGCACTTAATACGAGGACAGAAGCAATGGTGATGATGGCAGTATTGCTAAACCCAGCAATGGCCTGGGAATGTGTTATGAGCCCAAAAATTGATAATATGAGCAGAACAGATAGGGCAACCAAATCCACTCGAAGCCATTCTGTGACGAAGAGCAATACTGCTCCCCCGAGCACCGCGAGTACAAATATCATGGATAAAGTCATCTAATACCTGTCAGTTTTAACTTCTTTACATTGATCTGATAATCTACTGTGAATATTTGAAAGGTAAGGGGAAAAAGCCAGGGGTGCAAGACTTCACTGATACCATTGCGCCCAATACTGTGAATCTGTAGTGCTTGAAAATGACACCACTACGTTAACTATTTTATGCCAAATACTTCCCCATGATTATTAGTATGCTTGGAGTATGCTAAAATGGCTGCGTCATCAGGTGAATGAATGAAGTTGGGGTTGTAGAGGAGTTAATTGGTTTGCTAGATAAGTTTACTACCAGATGGGGCTCAGAGTTTGGCTATCGACACATTCTAATTGTCGCCTTCCCGCTGATTCTTAGTACTGGTTCCTGGTCCATACAACAGTTTGTAGATCGAATGTTTCTCAGCTGGCACTCAGAGGAAGCCCTGGCTGCAGCCATGCCCGCGGGAATCCTAAATTTTGCTTTTATCTGTCTCTTTATTGGCACCGTGAGCTACGCTGGAACTTTTGTATCTCAATATGTTGGAGCAAAAGAGGATCATAAAGTTGGAAAAGTTCTCTGGCACAGTTTCTACCTATCCCTTTTTGGCGCTATGATCCTGCTCTTGGTCTCCCCCTTCTCAAGTGAGTTGTTCAGAATTGTTGGACATAGCAGTAAACTCCAGATCATGGAGAGCACCTATTTCAAAATCCTCTGTTTTGGTGGATTAGGACCCATTCTTTCTTCGGCTTTTGCAGGATTCTTTACTGGTCAGGGAAGGAATTGGCCTGTGATGTGGGTAAATATTTTCACGACCACCATCAATCTAATTCTGGACTACCTCTTGATTTTCGGTATAGGCATCTTCCCTGAAATGGGTATTGCTGGTGCTGCCCTGGCGACCATTATCGCTGGGTTTTCATCTCTCATCATGTATCTCATATTAATTTTCAGACCCCACAATGAAACGCGATTCAAAGTCTGGTCATCCAGGTCATGGGACACCTCTTTCATGAGGCGGTTCCTCAAGTATGGCTTACCTAGTGGTGGACATTTCTTTCTGGAGATCATGGGTTTCACAGCCTTTATTCTGATTCTTGGACGGATTGGTCAGATGGAATTGGCTGCCACAAACATTGCCATTAATATCAATAGTCTGGCATTTATGCCCATGTTTGGATTGGGAATCGCCGTCTCAATGATGGTCGGCCAGAATATTGGAGGTGGTAAACCAGAATCAGCCCAATACGCTGCCAATTCAGGGGTTCAATTGGGTATGGTGTATATGATCTTCTGCACTTTCATGTATGTTGGTATTCCACAGATTTTTGTCGCTCCATTTGCAGCATCTGTTGAAACGTACGAGATGGCCATCATCCTGCTTCGTTTTGTAGCAGTTTATGCTGTATTTGATACGTTGAGTATTTTGTACTCTTCAGCAATTAAAGGAGCTGGTGATACGCACTTTGTCATGCGGGTCACTACTGCACTGTCCATTTTTGTTTTGATTATACCTACTTATATCGCAGTGGAATATTTCGATGCGAATTTATACCTGCCCTGGACATTCTGTGCGCTGTTCATCGTAGCTATGGGCCTGACCTTCCTGGGCAGATTTATGGGCGGTAAATGGAAAAAGATGAGTGTGATTGAAACACCTGGATTTCTACCCTCTCAACACCCGGCCAACCCCATTGCACCTGAGGTATAACTCGCAGATCAATTAACCTTTGATTTCTCCTTCAAGAATCAGGTTCAATTAAAGCTTAAATAAACTTGAGAATTACTGTTTAAGTCAACCTTTTGTCTTGACTTACCTCATCGTGGATAAATACTTTGTACGGTAATCGAACAAAGTATATTTTGCATTAAATGATGTCCCAAATTGAGGAGTTCCTAGTGCGTTCAGAGTATAACAAGCTGACTCATCCCGGAGTGAAGGGACTTGCTATCAGCTTGATTTTTATGCTCGGATTCTCCCTGTCTCATTGTACAAGCGACCAGGTCGCCTATGTAAAAGTCGTCTCTGACAGCACAGGTCATAAGCTTACGGTAGATGGTACAGATTATTTTGTCCATGGGATGAATTGGGACTACTTCCCCATCGGAACGAATTACAGATACAGCCTGTGGGACCAACCAGATGAATTTATCAAGTCTGTTCTAAAAGAGGAAATGACCGCCTTACAGGCCATGGGGGTAAACACTATCCGCCAATATGCCGGAGTGCCACCTCGCTGGGTGGAGTATATCCACGAAACATATGGTATTTTCACTATCCTGAACCATCTCTTTGCTCGCTATGGCATGGACGTCAATGACACCTGGGTAGCCAATGTGGATTATGGAGATCCTCTAACCCGAGAATTAATCCTTAGTGATGTCGTCTCAGTAATAGAACAATTTCGTTATGTGCCCGGTGTTCTCATGTGGCTTTTAGGGAACGAGAATAACTACGGGTTAATCTGGGAATCCGCTGAAACAGGTGATATGCCTGAAGTTGGTGAAAATCATCATCAGAAAGCCCGAGACCTATATTCACTTTTTAATGAAGCCATCAGGATCATCCATATCCGTGACAATCACCGACCAGTAGCCATAGCAAATGGAGACCTCCAATTCATTGATCTCATAGATGAAGAAATTGAAAATTTAGATGTTTTTGGAACAAACAGTTATCGGGGAGCCTCATTTGAAGACCTATTTCAGGTCGTAAATGACAAGCTGAATATACCTCTACTGCTCACTGAATTTGGGGCCGATGCTTTCAATGCCAGGGAACAAAGAGAAGACCAGGATTCACAAGCTCTTATCCTGCTGGAAAATTGGCAGGAAATTTATAAACAAGCACACGGAAATGGCGACATTGGCAATGCTATTGGCGGCCTTACCTTTCAATTTACAGATGGGTGGTGGAAGGCTGGTCCTGATGACAAACTGGATTTCCATGATTCGACAGCATCCTGGTCCAATGGGGGCTACTCCAGCGATTTTGCCCCTGGCCAAAATAACATGAATGAAGAATGGTTTGGTGTGTGTGGAAGAGAAGCTTCGGAGTCAACTGGACGGGATATTCTGCGTCCGCGTTTAGCCTACCACGTACTCCGGAAAATCCACAGTCTTGATCCACTTTCCCCTGCTCTGGGATCGAGTGATATCCAGAAATATTTCTCAACGCTTGCTCAAGCCAACCTGGATTCACTCAAATCTATCTATGAGTTTTACAACAATTGAGCTTTCCTGAAAATAAAATGTCTCCACTATCTGGCGTTGGATATAGACAAACGAATTTCATGGGCTTACGAAAAGTTGATCGCTGGGAAGCCAGACCATTAGCAGATTCAGTTCTTCATCTCATTTGGCGTAAAAAGCAGATTTCTCGAGCTGAGATTGCCCGTCAGATTGGACTCTCCCGTTCAACTGTGACAGAAGTAGTAAAAGATTTACTGAACACGGGATATGTCAAGGAAGTCGGAGCTGGAGTATCAAGTGGTGGTAGAAAACCCATTGTCCTTGAATTTCAAAATGATCATAAGCTCATCCTGGGTATAGATATTGGTGCAACTCATGTCTCTGCCTCTCTCATGGACCTGGGTGGCAACCTGGTTGCATTTGAAAAACGTAGCTATTCAGTGCGGTCTGACCCAGAGGGTACTCGTAGTCTGGTCTTTCAGCTTTGTGATGAATGTCTCGATAAGGTGGTGGATGGTCCTCAACGTCTCTTGAGTATTGGTGTCGCACTTCCTAGCCCCGTAGATCCCGATCACCCTGAATGGGTATCTGAAGTTGTCATACCTGCCTGGCGTGGGAAGAATGAATTGGATATCCTGCATAGTCACTATGGTGTCCCTGTCTATGTGGACAATGATGCCAATCTTGGTGCTCTAGCTGAGTATCGCTGGGGGGCCGGTCGCGGAGTTGAAGATTTGACCTATGTCAAGATCGGATATGGATTAGGCGCTGGTTTTGTATTCAACGGGGAAATCTATAGGGGTGCAACTGGAATCGCTGGTGAAATGGGACATATAACTGTGGGAGAAAGCGATACCGTTTGTGAATGCGGTCTTAAGGGCTGTCTGACAACGCTTGTAGGTGGAAAAGCTATGATGACTCGAATTGCTGAGCTCTCAGGTCTGTATCCTGATAGTCCTCTCACAAAAAGTACAACCGACCTGGAGGCTATTGAAGTGGCTGTGCATGGCAATGATGAGTTAGCTCTACAACTGTATCGCGAAACAACAGAATACTTGAGTACAGCTATTACTGGCTGGATCAATATGATGAATCCCAGTCGGGTTATCCTTGGTGGGGCTATGAAAGAGCTTCAGAACCGCTTGTTAGAGCCAGTCCAGGAGAAGATCAAGGCATGCTCCATCGTCGGATCTGTTCCTATTACAGACGTGCGGACCAGTGAACTTGGACATCAGGCAGAAAGTATTGGAGCAGCGACTCTGGCTCTCGAGGGTGTCTTTTCCGAGCCAGGCTTTTATCGGAGAGAGCTTGAAACTCTACAAGAATCAAATGTATAGCATGTTGAAAGTTTTTAATAATCCTGAAATGTCCTCACAGATATATCAAATATGTTTTCGTTAAGAAATGAGTAATGAAGGAGTCTCGCACATGAGTGCAAAAACACACTACAAAACTGCACATGAAGATCGAATCTCGCTAAAACAGAAATCGGCTTACGCTGTTGGTATGCTGGTAAACAACCTTCAGGCTGCAGCTCTGCCTGCCATGGTAGTTATTCTCAATCTGGGTCTAGGTATGGATGTCTTATGGGTGGGTCTTATTGGTGCCATCCCCCGTATTTTTGATGCTATCTCTGATCCGCTGCTGGGCTACATCTCTGACAATACGAGAACTCGCTGGGGGAGACGTCGACCCTTCATCTTTGCCGGAGCCATATTGGCTGGAATTATTTTCGCTCTGATGTGGCAGTTACCCTCTGGCTACATAGACATTCTCGATAAGACTCCCATCAAACAACATCAAACCATTGCAGACAGCAAAACAGATGCAGTCTTTAATGATGCAGGTGGTGTCATTCTCGATTACTCAGAAGAAGCCATGGCCGATGCCAACTTTACTTTTTATGGACCAGAGGCACTTGCTACTGAAGCTGGCTCATCGCTGTCGACAAATCTAGATGGTTTCCCCCAGGTTGAGATCAATGTTGACATTCCAGAATTTGAATCCTTTCAGGTGGTATTCAATGAAGCCGCAGGCGAATCCTACTCCATCGATCTTAGCGATGAAATGTCTGAAGACGGAAAAGGTAATCTTTACAAGTTTAAGCTAGCTGATCTCGTCAGATCTACCTCCCTAGGAGATCAGACAGGCGATGAAACCCTTGATATCCAGTCTCTGGATAATATTTCTATACATCTCGCAGGGCTGGTTGGAACTGGAACCGCCACCATTCATTCACTCAAGCTGAGAAAGAGTGAAAAATTCTTTGTCACATATTTCTGGTATTTCATGGCCATGTCCATTCTTTTCTTCCTGGCCTATACTGTATTCGCAACACCATTCGTAGCCTTCGGTTATGAAATGACACCGGATTATCATGAACGTACACGACTGCATGCCTTTGCCAATACAGTGGGACAACTGGCCTGGTTAGGTGTCCCCTGGTTCTATGCCATCATGTCCAGCGCGCTGTTCAGGGACACGGTTCACGGTGCCCGCACACTCGCAATTGCCGTTGGTATCATCGTCGCCGTATTTGGAATCATTCCCGCCATCTTCTTAAAGGAGAGACAAACTCTGGAACCGGTAAAAAATACTGGCAAGAGTATCGGTGAGAATATGAGTGAGTTTTTCAAAGGGATTGTGACCACCTTCAAGTGCAGCCCGTTTGTAAAATTGTGTGGGGCTACTTTTCTGGTTTTTAACGGTTTTCAATTGGGGATGTCTTTCTCCATTTATGTCATGATCTACTATCTCTTCGGTGGTAATGATGGAGATGCTGGAAAACTCATGGGCTGGTTTGGGATGCTTACATCCATTGCAACCCTTGGTGTCATTCCTTTGACCGGTTGGATCGCAACCAAGATTGGCAAGCGCAAAACCTTTCTCATAACTATCTCACTATCCATCCTGGGCTATGCCATCAAATGGGTTGGATACAATCCTGACTACCCATACTGGTTGTTATACGCAGCACCATTCGTTGCCTTTGGTACAGGTTCATTATTTACTCTCATGGGCTCCATGATCTCTGATGTATGTGATTATGACGAGCTTGAGACTCATCAACGTCGAGAAGGTGTTTTTGGAGCCATCTACTGGTGGATGGTCAAAGTAGGTATGGCTCTGGCAGGACTGCTGACGGGAATACTTCTAAAGGTTTCCGGTTTTGATGTAGCTCTGGGAGCGGCCCAATCAGAAAATACTCTATTCTTGATCAGAGTATTCGATGTGGGGATTCCTTTGTTCACCTCCCTGATTGCGTTGTGGATTATTTCCACATACAAACTCACCGAAGTAAAAGCGTACGATATCCGAACACAACTTGAAGCCAGACGAGGTAAAGTCGCCATGGCAGATTCTACAGATAACTAATAGAGGACGACCTAATTATGATGAACAGAAAGATTAAAATCGGGGTACTTACCCTCCTCTTCATGGCAATCCTATTTGTGGCTTGTAGCCCCAAACCTGACCTCACCCCTCAAATGCCAACCCAGAAACTTACATCTACTTCTGAGATCCTACTAACCTCAGCCAGCGGCAGCAAACTTGCAGTTCAGGAGAATGTCAATTTCAGTTCAGGTCAGGCTGAAGGTATTGTCCTTCAGGTTTTCCCGGATAGTGTCAAACAGACTATCGATGGTATCGGAACTTCTTTTACCGAATCCTCAGCATTCGTCCTGGCTCATCTCGATCCAAAAGACCGCATGGAAGTCATGCAAAACATCTATGGCGAATCTGGAGCAAATTTCTCCCTGACACGAACTCACATCGGATCCTGTGACTTTTCCGTGGAAGGCAAGTATTCATATGCGGAGCAAGCTGGTGATACTGGGCTTAAGTCATTTAACATAAAAGAGGATTTAGAGGGTTTTGCTACAGCAGAATATCCAGGTATCAAGGACAGCAATTATGATCTCCTTCCTATGATTCAGGAAGCACTTAAAATCAAACAATCTCAAAAAGATTCTGAACTCCGCATCATTGCCTCCGCCTGGACAGCTCCTGCCTGGATGAAGGATATTGAAGATTATTACCAGCCCATGACCGCTGAGAATAACTGGCAAGGTTCAGGTGGTACCCTCAAACCTGAGTACGTCAGTACCTATGCTGATTATCTCATAAGATATTTTGAGGCCTATAAGGCTGCAGGGGTCAACATCTGGGGTCTTACTCCTGTAAATGAACCTCACGGCAATAATGGCCAATGGGAAAGTATGAACTTCAGTCCTGAAACTCAGAGTGAATTTGTCCAGAAACATCTGGGACCTGGTTTACGTAATGCAGGATTTGGAGATGCCAGACTCTTGATCTTCGATCAGAATCGTGATGGCATCGAAGAATGGTCAGAAGTCCTCTACCCCGCTGATGTTGAAGAAAAATATATCTATGGCATGGCTGTACATTGGTATGAAAGTACCATCAAAGTTTATGAAGAAGTATTTGATCGTGTCCACGCCAAATATCCTGAGTATAGCATTGTTCACACCGAAGGCTGCATAGATGATTTAGGTAAACCGGCTCCGGCTGATTGCACAGACCCCGAAGGACGTACTGAGAAAAACTGGTTTAAGAATGATGAATTCTGGTGGACACCCTCAGCTTCGGACTGGGCTTATGCAGTACCCTGGGCAGGTGAAGCAGGAAAGGATCATCCTCTGTACACCCCAGTGCATCGATATGCCCGCAACATTATTGTAAGTCTTGATCATTGGGCAACAGGTTGGGTGGATTGGAATATCGTCCTGGATCAACAGGGTGGTCCCAACCACGTCGGGAACTTCTGTGGGGCTCCCATCATGATCGATACGGAATCACTAGATGTTTACTACACACCCATCTACTCGGTTTTGGCTCAGTTCAGCAGGACCATTAGACCCGGTGATCGAGCCCTACAGACACAGGCTCACACTGAGGGTTTGAATCCAGATGATTTACACTTTTGTGCTACTGTAAATGAAGCCGGGTTGATGAGCGTACAAATTCTGAACACAAGTGCCTCTCCAATACAGTATAAGTTGCAGGTTGCTGATGAATTTGCTGATGTAATGATCCCAGAAAACTCAGTGCAGACAGTGAGAGTACAACTTTAGAATATGTATGGCTCCTTCAGATTTCTGGTCAATATGAATTTTATGATTCGAGGTAATTAGATTGAATTCTTCTCCCAAACCCAACTACCAATTGAATAAGAATGGTGATTTCGTCATTAGCAATTACAACGCTGCTAAACCATTCTCCAGTTTTTTCCCAGGAATAGCAGGAAAGATGGGCATACCCATGTGGGTATTCTATGTGAATCGCGGACAGGGAATCTGCAGCATGGGTGTCCAGGATAAGGAGAATCCCATTATGGAATTCCTCCCTGCAAATTGGGCCTACCAATTGGCACCTACACAGGGATTTAGAACCTTTATTAAGTTTCCAGAAGGATCTGGCGTCAAGTTCTATGAGCCCTTCCAGGATCACTACCAGGACCAGAATATTGAACGCACCCAGACCATGCATATTTCGCCGTCCCATTTGGTGTTGGTGGAAGAAAACAAGACCCTGGGTCTCCGCTTTACCGTGGAGTATCATTCTGTTCCTGAGGAAAGCTATGCCGGACTCATTAGAAACCTGCATATCACAAATCTAAACAACATTGATGTATCTTTTGAGGGGCTGGACGGTCTCCCACTCATCGTCCCCTTTGGTATTGGGAATTTTGGTCTCAAGAATATCCGTCGTTTGATGGAAGCGTTTGTTGAGGTCAAAAATTACGATCAGAAAGCCCCCCTATTTAAGGCCAAGGTCAAGCCAGCTGATAAACCTGATATTGAAAAGCTCGAACGCGGCAACTTTTATATTGGATTTGAGAACAACAAGGAAGGCATGAAGAAGCTGACTCCAATCGTTGATCCCGAAAGGATATTTGGGGCTCACAATGACTATTCCTACCCTGATTTTTTCCTGAATACACCTTTTGATAGTCTTTTGGATCATCAGGCTTTTGAGAATCGCTATCCCTCAGCCATGAGTATGTTTTCTACAGAAATAGGAGCAGGTGAGACCTATACGGTGAGCTCAATTATCGGCCATGCTGAATCCCAGGATGCTCTGAATGCATTACTCCCTACTATTATGAGAAAGGATTATTTCAGCAATAAAGCTCAAGACAGTATCAATATCGTTGATGAATTGACGCAGAAAAACCTGGTGATTAGCCGTGAACCAGTTTTTGACATGTACGTCCGTCAGAATTTTCTGGATAATGTACTAAGAGGTGGTTTTCCCTATACATTTGAAGGCGAGAATTCAAAATCAGTACTCCATCTTTATTCGAGAAAACATGGTGATCTCGAACGTGATTATAACGATTATCGTATCACTCCCTCACATTACTCGCAGGGCAATGGCAATTTCAGGGATATCAATCAGAATCGCCGCTCAGATCTTTTGTTTAATCCTGATGTGGGTTCAGGGAATCTGGAGCATTTTGTCAATTTGATCCAATTGGATGGATTTAACCCGTTGGTATTGAAAGAAGTTCGTTACCGTATTGAGAATGAAACGGCTGCTTCGCAGATACTAAATGCACGTTTTGACACTCAATTATCCAATGAAATCCTTACTTTTCTTAAGGATCCCATTAGTCCAGGCGAGCTGCTTGAATTTCTAAGGCAAAAGGATGTCGAGTTTAGAGACAATGCAGATGTTTTGCTTGGTGATCTCTTGGCCGTATGCACAAAGATTAATGATACGGATTTTGCCGAGGGTTATTGGTCAGACCATTGGACCTACAATCTGGATCTCCTGGAGAATTACCTCAGCGTTTATCCTGAGAAGCTTGGAAATATTCTTTTTGATTTTAAAGAATTCACATTTCATGATAGCGCTCACCGAGTACTCCCCCGCTCAGATAAGTATGTCTTATGGGATGGCAAGACCATGCAGTTGGATTCTGTCAGCCATGATGAAGAAAAAGCTGCACTTATAGCTTCAAGAGGCGAAGATCAACATCTCATGTGTGATGAATTTGGACAGGGTCAAATAGTCCGATCCTCACTCCTCATCAAGTTCCTAAGCATTGTTACCAATAAAATTGCATCACTTGATCCATCAGGTATTGGTGTTGAGATGGAGACTGATAAACCCAATTGGTATGATGCACTCAATGGATTACCTGGTGTGCTGGGATCCAGTCTTAGTGAAACCATAGAAATTAAACGCACCGCTGAATTTATCCTGAAGGCATTTGAACATGACTCTCCTATTGAGGATACTCTTGTATTTGAGGAGCTTCATGATTTCGCCAGTATGGTTTTCGCAGCCCTATCAAATGGGGATAGCGATTATGAATATTGGGATTCGGCCACCTCCGCCAAGGAAGAATATCGTTCTAAAACACGTCTGGGGATCAGTGGCAAGACAATCGCTGTAGGTTCTGAGTGGTTAAAGGAATTTCTAGTAGCTTGTGTTGCCAAGGTTGATAAGAGTATCAGCAAAGCTATCGATGACGACACTGGTATCCCTGGCACTTATTTTTATCACGAGGTCTTAGATCACCAGATCATTGACAGCCTCGATGATCCTGGAACAAAACATCCCAAGTTAAATGGTCGCGGGTTCCCCTGCTACCAGGCTAATTCGTTTAAACTTGTAAGATTGCCGCTTTTCCTGGAGGGTCCCGTACATTATCTCCGCACCCTACCCAACCTCGAGAGAGCTCAACAACTAGCCAGGAATATCAAAACCAGTGGTTTATTTGATAAAAAACTAGAAATGTATAAAGTGAATGCTGAGCTCAGTGATCAACCTATGGAAATTGGTCGTGCTCGTGTATTCTCCCCAGGTTGGTTTGAGAATGAATCGATATGGCTGCACATGGAATACAAGTATATGTTAGAATTACTTCGCAATGGCTTGTACGAGACCTTTTTCCATGATTTTAAAAAGGTGTTCATCCCCTTTCTAGATCCTGAAGTTTACGGTCGCAGCATCTTAGAAAATTCTTCCTTTCTTGTAAGTAGTGCTAATCCAAATCCAGAACTGCATGGAACTGGATTCGTCGCCCGTCTTAGTGGCGCCACTGCTGAGTTTATCCACATTCTGATGTATATGGCCATGGGGTCAAGATCATTTTTCACCAACGCATCGGGTGAATTGAACTTCAGTATGAACCCAGTGCTACCTGCCTGGTTATTCACTGAACAGGAACAGACTACTAATATTCTGGTGAATGGTGAAACTCAGGGTATATCGACACCAGCAAACAGCTTCAGCTTCATGCTACTCAGCGAAATTTTGGTGACCTACCACAATCCCAGTGAGAAGGATACCTTTGGGCCAGATGGTGTTGCACCTCAGAAATGGGATCTCACGGATATTAGAGGGCAATCTGAGAGCTTTGAGGGTCCTTCTCTTGGACAGGAAGCTGCATTGAAGATTCGCTCAAAGCAGATCCAACGTATCGAGATCACACTGGGTTGATTGATTAATGATAAACAATGCTATTCAATTTTAGGGGAAGAAATGCAACATTCACGATATGTATCGATATTCATAGTCCTTTTGACTGGTCTCATTCTGTCTTGCCAACCACAGCCACCAGCCGCACCATCTATGGAGAAGACTCCAGTTCCCAGGGAAATAGACCTCAATCAGAATGAAACAGAATTTACCAAAAGACCCTTCAAACCCTATCTAGGTGAGAAATGGATTGGCAAAGCCATTTCGTATGGATGCTATCGTGAAGGTCAGGCTCCGGGAGTAAAAGGTCCAACTGAGGAAGAGATTCTTGAAGACCTAAACATTCTCAGTCCCCACTGGAACTTCGTCCGGGTTTATGGGTCTGATGACGACTCTGAGCGGGTCTTAAAAGTGATTCATGACAACCAACTCCCCATTAGGGTGATGTTAGGTATCTGGCTTGAGAATGAAACAAAGCGTCCTGAACGCAAACCCGAAAATATTAAGCAAGTAAAACGTGGTATTGATTTGGCCAACAGATTTTCTGAAGAAGTAATCGCTATCAATGTTGGAAATGAAACCCAGGTGGAATGGTCCTGGCACCACATGGAGATGCTTAATTTAATTCGATACATCCGAGAAGTACGTCAGTCCACAACAGTGCCAATCACGACAGCGGATGATTATAATTTTTGGAATAAACCCGAGAGTAAACTTGTTGCTTCTGAAATCGACTTTATAGGTCTGCACGCCTACCCCTTATGGAATGGAAAAACGCTAGAGGGAGCAATCTCCTGGATTGATAATATTTACAAATCTGCTCAAACATTTCACCCTAATATGTTGATTGCTATAACCGAAACGGGATGGGCAACCGTCTATGACCCAAGTAAACAGGGTCCCGGCGAAGAGGGTTCACTGGTCAAAACTGAGGTGAGTTTAAAAGCTCAGGAATACTTCCTCGAACACTTCAACAATTGGATCGAAGAGAACCAGACAACAGCATTTCTTTTCGAGGCCTTTGATGAACCCTGGAAGGGCGGTGGAGCACAATCAGGACCAAATGTGATGGAAAAACATTGGGGCGTGTTCAATGAAGACCGCACCCCTAAAGCATCATTATTCAATTATCTAAACAACCAAAGTCATAAAGAAAAAGAATAGGACAACAATGAGAATTAATATTTTAGCACTCCTGACCCTTCTAGCCTGGGCTGGAATATCCATGGGCCAAAACGCTCCCATCACATTTGAGACAGATGGATTTGGCGCTACCTGGACCTGGACAAGCTTCGAGAATGATACAAATCTGCCTCTCACAATAGTAGCAAACCCCAGCGTAGACAGTGTCAATGCTTCTGCAATGGTGGCTTCCTACACCACATTAACAACAGGTCAACCCTGGGCTGGTGTTGAATCTCAACATGGCGCTGATATCGGACCATTCTCTTTTGACATCAGTAACTCTATTGTCAAAGTGATGGTCTATAAATCTGTAATCAGTGATGTGGGTGTCAAATTCGCTGAAGCAAGTGGTGAAGCTCAACCTGAAGTAAAAGTAGCCAACACGGTTATCAATGAATGGGAGGAGCTAACCTTCGATCTCTCTGGAAGTATTGGTGTAGGCGTCACAGGTGTAGTGGACCAGATTATCATCTTCCCTGACTTTGATCTAGCAGGCAGGACCACTGACAATATCTGTTATTTTGACAACATCACTTTCTCAGGCGAGGAATTACCTCCTGCACCTGCAGCTCACGCACCGGTACCCACAGCACTGGCAACTGATGTTATTTCAGTATTCAGTGATCCTTATCCTAATATCGCTAATTCCAATTTCAATCCTGGTTGGGGTCAAGCCACTGTGTTTTCTGAGGTCCTCATCGAAGGTAACAATACCCTGCTGTACAGCGGTTTGGATTACCAGGGAATCGAATTGGGAAGTACTCAGGATCTCACAGGAATGGATTCTGTCCATGTTGATTTCTGGAGTGTAAATGCTACTGAATTACAAATTTTTCTCATCAGTCAATCCTCAGGTGAACAAGCCTTCTCCCTCCCCGTGGCCAATGAAACCTGGGTAAGCGCAAACGTCCCTCTGACGCACTTCACTGATCTCGAATTATCGCTGAGTGATATTTTCCAGCTCAAATTTGTGGGCAATGGAGATGTCTATCTTGATAATATCTATTTTAAGGGTGAGGGTGGTGGCCTGGAACCAACACCCCATTCACCTATCGACTTTGAAGCTGAGGGTCATGGAGCAGATTGGACATGGTCCACGTTTGAAAATGGCGCTAATGATCCACTGGTTATCGGCGCCAATCCCAGCACTTCTGGATTAAATCCTTCTGCAACAGTAGCATCAATGACTGCTTTGACTACTGGTGCTCCCTGGGTTGGTGTAGAGTCTCAACATGGCGCAGATATCGGTTCATTTAGCTGGGATGCCACCAACAGCACTGTCAAGATCATGGTGTATAAACCTGTGATTAGTGATGTGGGTATCAAATTCGCTGAAGCCAATGGTGAAGCACAGCCTGAGATCAAAATTGCCAACACGGTTATCAATGAATGGGAAGAACTGACCTTTGATTTTTCCGGTCATATTGGTCTCGGTGCGACTGGTATTCTGGATCAGATCATCATTTTTCCTGATTTTGATGCAGCAAGAGCCACTGATAATCTCTGTTACTTTGACAACATCACCTTTTCTGCCCAGGAACTAGCACCAATACCCGTAGCCCATGCACCCATCCCAACTCATGCTCCTGAGGATGTCATTTCGGTGTTCAGCGATGCTTATTCTAGTATACCTGGAGTCAACTTGAATCCGGGTTGGGGACAGAGTACAGTAGTAAGCGAAGTAGCCATTGAAGGCAACAACACACTACTTTATTCAGGATTGAATTATCAGGGCACAGAATTTAGTGCCATTGATGTGTCTCAGATGAGTCACCTGCATGTGGATTACTGGACAGGGAATTCAACTGCCCTGAATTTCTTTGTTATCAGTCAGACACCGACGGTGGATAGTGACTATTATAGTCTTGCCATCACTCCTGAACAGTGGGTAAGTGTGGATATACCACTCACCTCCTATCCTAATGTAGATCTCACCGATGTTTTCCAGTTCAAGGTTGAAGGAAATGGCACAATCTATTGGGATAATATTTATTTCTATTCAAATACTGTTGGTATCGATGAGGAAACTAATGAAATGCTTCCCGATGAGTTTGCCCTCAGGCAAAATTATCCAAACCCCTTCAATCCTTCCACATCAATTGATTATAGTATTGTTGAAACCGGGCATATCACGCTCAAGCTCTACGATATTGCTGGACGAGAAGTTGTGACTTTGGTTGATGGTGATGCATCTCCAGGATACTACAGCACTCATTTTGATGCAAGTAACCTGTCCACTGGAACCTATTTCTATGCCCTGACAGCAGGTAAACATCGAAGCGTAAAGAAAATGGTACTGATCAAATAGATCAATATGTGATTCATTCAGTTTCTTTATCAAAGAGCCCTCCAGATATATGGGGGGCTTTTTGATCACCAATTTCCGTTAAATAATAGTTGATATATATAGTGATATTCTGAATAATTTATCCCAATGTCTTCTACTTACAAAATGATGCTCCTCTGGGTAGTTTTTTATTTGTGCTCGAATATTGTTTATTCCCAAACTGAATCCATATTCAGAAATGACTTTGACATCAGGATGGAAAATACGAATCAGCGATGTGGGTTGGGTGCAATCCCCGACAATGAGGCTTACGATTCAGGAGGATGCAAACATTTAGGTTGGCAGGAAAGTGATATAATCCTGGGTCTGGTCCAACAATACCGGTCAACCCACAATCTACCCTATCTGACTACAGCCTGGGAAAGAATACAGGTAGTGCTTGATCTTAGAGATAGTGAGCGAGGTGTATTTGACTACAAGAACAGATCTCGACCCCTATGGAGAAATGTTTCATATCAGTTTCCGAAGGGTCTTTTGATGTCCCAAACCGACGAGTATAATCATATCCACAATACTTCGGGACAAGGCATGTCAGAAGCTGAAAGATCCTCATTTTCTTATCACTGGATCGTTCATACAGGTAAAATTTTGCTGCCCATTATTCTATTTAGTGAGACTATCTATTCAGATAAAGAATTGTATGGGGATGATCTATGGATAGAAAGAGCAAAGTTGTGTCTGGAAGCTACACGTGCTGGTGTAGATGAACATATGCGTGGTGACGATCCTCAGTGGGTTGAAAATCGTGACATAGGCTATTTTCAATACGAAGCGGCAGTGATATCAAAGGTTCGGAGTGGTGAATGGGAGAGCCCAAATTTAAAATATACTCCAAATATACCCTATAATATGCAGAACATTTTTGGATCTGTGCTCGTTCATTTGCACCTCACCTATCAGCTCATTGGATATGAACAAGATTCAGCTTTGTTTAAAATGTATGCAGAAAAACTAGCGAAATATTTGAAGAATGGACTTGTTGAGGTAAGTACCGAACCAGGGAAAAGTAGATACACCTGGAAGTATCATTCAAATCATGCTGACCCTGCTGAGGATGCCAGCCATGCAGCGCTGAATATTCAATTCGCAAAATTGTGCTATGACAACGGGATAATTTTCACTTACGATGATATGCAAAAATTTGCTAGCACATTTAAGCACATGATTTTTCACTCCGATGGTTTACAGGTTAAGCATCTTGTCGATGGGACAATGAAGTTCGGAGTTAGCCCTGGTAAATACCGTGGCACCATGGGTCGCTGGGTAGACCTGGCAGATATCGACGAAAGTATTTTCATTATGTGCTACGAAATTTATTCTGAAGGTATTTCATCCGTATATACCTCATCAAATATGTTGAAAGCTTTTCAATCACTCAGCAATGATTGAGTTAACTCAATCAATTCATTCATACGTGCAATAATTGCCAACTATAATGTGGTATTTTTTTATATGACATTTTATATTCGCCCCTTAATCAGTTCGTCATAATTCAACGGGAGGGTACTAAAATGAGTATTAAAAATGCTTTTCTATCAATTCTATTGATTTGCATGCTAGTCAGTTTTGTTTCTGCTGCAGGAGACAAATGGAAAGTTTCCTATGGTGGTAAGGAAAAATGGGCTGATCTAAATAGTAGCGGATTCAGCATTAGCAGTTTGCGTTTTGGTGATTTTAACGGTGACAAAAAGACTGACGTTTTCCGAACCAATGGAAAAGATTGGTTTATCTCGTATGGTGGCTCAGGTAAATGGACAAGATTGAATTCGAGTGGTTATGGGATCGAGAACATTGCCTTTGGTGACTTCAACGGGGATGGTAAAACGGATATTTTTCGTTCTGATGGGAAAAAATGGTATGTCTCTTGGAATGGGACCAAGCCATGGGAGCAATTTAACACCAGTCAATTTACAGTAGCTGTTTTAGGATTCGGAGATTTTGATGGTGATAGGAAGACTGACATTTTTCGGGCAAGTAGTGGAAACTGGAAAGTTGTCTACGCGGGAAAAGGTAAGTGGCAAGATTTAAACACCAGCGGATTCAAAGTGGATCAACTCCGATATGGTGATTTTAACGGAGATAAAAAGACTGATGTTTTTCGTGCCAATGGTAAAGCATGGTTCATTTCATATGGTGGTAAGGGGAAATGGCAAAAACTAAAATCAAGTGGTTATAGTTTAGATAATATTGCTTTAGGTGATTTCAATGGAGATGGAAAGACCGACATTTTTAGAACAGATGGGAAAAAGTGGTACATCTCTTATAATGGCACAAAACCGTGGCAACCTTTTAACACCAGTCAATTTAGAGTACAGGTCTTGGGTTTTGGAGATTTTAATGGTGATGGAAAAACTGATATTTTTCGGACGACCAAAAAATAACATCGTCATTCTTCATATAATTCACCATGTAAAAGCCCCGCCATGTGCGGGGTTTTTACTTTGTAGCAGGGGGTCCGCCGTCGCTAAAGCTATGGCGGGACAGGCGGATTTCAGCTTCGTTACACTCGCTGTTCTCCACCAAGATGTCGCTGGCATCTTGATTCCGAATGAACCGGCGCTCACTGTGTTCGCTACGCGACTTCTCATCGCTACCCATACAAACAAAAATGTCCCCCTCACGGGAGACATTTTTATTTGTAGCAGGGGGCGGATTTGAACCGCCGACACCCGGCTTATGAAGTCTATAAGTGTCTGTTCTATAAGCATTAATAACATGCGGATAGTATACAATTAGATATTACGTATACGCTGATCCGTATACGTAAATGGGCTATGACTCTATCTCATTTTAGAATCCACCCTTTGCCCATTTATCAAGTGGAGTGCTTGTTAGTGATTTCTTAAATCCAACACTCCAATCATCTTAATTTGAATTGGCTATTCCCTAGTCGGAGTCATATTACTTTTTAAAGTGAAGCTGTCTTCAATTTGGCGAAAACTGGTGATGTCAGTATTTTTTACTCTGTACCACCTTTCCTCAACTATAAATGTACATGAATCTGAAGTGCCAGAGAAAATCCTAACATTTTTTTCTTCGTAGCCATCTGAATATTTTTTTCCAAGATGTTCAAATGGTATTCCAGATAGATGTAAACCCTCGCCTTCGTATCCACCCCAATAAGCAAAACTATCAATTTGAGCCTTCCCAATAATTGCCTTCCATATTTGCGTTTTATTCGTCATTAGGAAACTTGGAGGTACGGGCATAGACCATACTGAAGCTGAAAAGGTTAACGAATTACTCCCAGGTGCATTTAACTCAAATTCAAACACCTCAGGGAACAAATTACGATCTGAGTAATAGTCTGTAATTACGACTTCCCAACCAGCAGGGAACTCCACTTCAAAGTCCTTATGCGAAATTTTTGTCAAGCATATCTCAGAACTTTCTTTGTTATGCTCGCTTTGTGCATTGAGTTCGTCAAGTGGAAAATCCGGAGAACTTCGGACACCGATTCCGGAAAGTTTCGGACAGCATTCCGATTTTCTTCGGACAGTGATTCCGGAAAGTTTCGGACACTTTCGGGGGTATGACCGGAATAATATTTAAAACCCCCTTGGCGAACTAATCACAGTTGCCAAGCTCCAGTTCAGAGTGAACATGTCCTCTTTTAAATAAGAGGATATAAATGAGAAGAAAAACACTCAGGAACAGTCCACCCCAGCAGTGGGCAGGGAGATTAAAAATGAAACACATCCGCAAAATAATAGAACTAAGCGAGCTGACAGACCTATCCGTTCGTGCGATCAGGAATGCCCTGAATTTACCACGATCAACAGTCAACGATTACCTCACAGCTTACAAGGCCAGTGACCTGACTCTGGAACTGATCCAGTCCCTGAATGATGATCAGATATACACAGCTCTGTTTGGAGACAAGACCAAGGGCTCAGCCAGACCACTACCAGACTTCGCTAAGATGAATACCGAGTTAAAAAAGAAACATGTGACTCGTTACCTGTTGTGGGAAGAATACCGTGAGAAACATCCTGATGGACTGGGCTACTCCCAGTTCTGTGAGCACTACCGCCTTTGGTCAAAGAAGGTGAGTGTCAGTATGCGTCAGACCCATAAGGCCGGAGAGAAGCTGTTTGTGGATTATTCCGGATTAACGATGGAAGTCATTGACCCAAAGACAGGTGAGATCAGTAAGGCAGAAGTCTTTGTGGCAGCCCTGGGAGCCAGTGGTTACAGCTATGCCGAAGCCAGCATGAGCCAGAAGAAACACGACTTCATTGCTTCTCATGTCAGAGCCTTTCGGTTCTATAACGGTGTTACAGAAGTGCTGGTCCCCGATAATTTAAAATCAGCTGTGACCAGGGCGAACTGGTATGAACCCGACATCAATGAGAGTTACCAGGATATGGCGGATCATTATGGTACCGTGGTGCTGCCAGCCAGGCCCTATAAGCCAAAAGATAAATCCAAAGCTGAGCTGAGCGTGAAGCTGGTACAGCGCTGGATACTGGCCCGTCTGAGACACATCAAGTTCTTTAGCCTCCATGAACTCAATGAAGCTATCTGGGAGCTGTTGGATGATCTGAATAACCGTAAGATGAGACATCTGGGCAAAAGCCGCCGGGAGTTATTTGAAGCGTTGGATCAGCCAGCACTAAAGGCCTTACCGGATCGAACTTATATATACAGGGACTTCAAAGACTGCAAAGTGAATATTGATTATCATATCCTCCTGGAAAAAGATCTCTATAGTGTACCCTATCAGCTAGCGGGAGAGGTTGTGAATGCCCGCTATACTTCCACTACTGTAGAAATCTACCACAAGGACAAACGGGTAGTGTAATCCCCCCTAAAAAGAGTAGCGTTTAAAAGTAGAATTTTCTAAATAATCGGAGCAAAGGAAGATTCTATGAAGAAGTCAAAATTCAGCGAGCAAAAGATCGTATCGATTCTTAAGCAGGGTGAAGATGGTGTCAAAGTGCCAGACCTCTGTCGAGAACACGGTATCAGCACCGCAACATTTTACAAGTGGCGTTCTAAATATGGTGGCATGAGCGTTTCTCTGCTGAAGCGGATGAAAGAGTTGGAAGCTGAGAATGCTCGTCTGAAACGCATGTATGCTGACGAGCGCTTGAAATCAGAGCTTCGCAAAGAGATCATTGAAAAAAAGTTATAAAGCCAGCTGTCAGAAGACAGTTGGCCAAAGATCTGGTTGAGTTAAGGGCGGTGAGTATCGCCAAGAGCTGTGAGGTTGTTTCCATCAGTCAATGCTGCTACCGATACGAGTCCGTCAATGGTACAGAGAATGAACAGCTCGGAGATCTCCTTGTGAGTATGGTCAATGATCCTTTCAAAAGGCGCTGGGGTTTTGGATTATGCTTTGACTTCATCCGAAATGTGTTGGGCTATAAATGGAATCATAAACGGGTATATAGAATCTACTGCGAACTTGAATTAAATCAGCGTATCAAGCCCAGGAGACGCATTAAAAGGGATAAACCTGAAGCACTAGCCGTTCCGCTATCAGAGAATGAGCAGTGGTCAATGGATTTTATGAGCGACGCTTTGGAAGATGGTAGAACAATACGGACCTTCAATGTGATAGATGATCATCATCGTGAGGGCCTTGGAATAGATGTGGATCTTTCACTACCCTCTGTGAGGGTGATCCGTTCACTGGAACAGATTATTGAGTGGAGGGGTAAACCGAAACGGATACGGTGTGACAATGGTCCTGAATATATTAGTAACGCCATGAGAATGTGGGCTAGAGACAATCATATCACACTTGATTTTATTCAACCAGGCAAGCCTACTCAAAATGCATATGTAGAGCGATTTAATCGAACTGCTAGACATGACTGGTTGAATATGTTCATCTTTCAGACTGTGGGGCAAGCGCAAGAGATAGCAACAAAGTGGTTATGGCACTACAATAACGAGAGGCCTCATACTGCAAACGGAGGGTTCCCTCCAAGAATGGTGAGCAGTGTGGCTTAATATCTACTTTTAGATAGCACTAAAAATGGGGGGATTACACTGAAGCAGGCTTTCGTATCTGCCTGGGAATACTGTCCAGGGCAAAATCCTTAGATGATCTTGATGTCGAAGCGGTTTCAAAACGAATGTTGGAGCTTAAGCTTTTTACTGTCAAGAACTTTGAGAACATCCATAGAAACAAATCCTATGAACAAGTCTCAACACAGCCCCTGGAGATGACACCTCCTGACAGCTATCACGAAAACGTTCGTGGTCAGCAGTGCTACCAGTGAGGAGGATGATATGATAGATCACACACTTGATCAGATCTCACAGCTAAAGCTCAACGGCTTGAAAGCTGCTCTGCTGGAACAAATGGAACAGCCCAACCATTATGCTGACATGGGCTTTGAAGAACGGATCACTTATCTCATTGATAGAGAAGTTCTGGACAGAAACAATCGTAGGACTAAACGGATGCTGAGAGCTTCCAAAATGAAGTTCAAGCCGGTCTTCCCAGAGGACATTGATTATCGGGAAGATCGCAATTTAAAGAAATCAGCAGTAATGAGCCTGCTCCAGAACAACTGGATACAGCAGCATCAGAATATCATTATCACAGGAGCGACTGGATCAGGTAAAACCCATCTGGCCTGTGTGTTTGGTAACCAGGTCATTATCTCGGGCCACTCTGTATACTACACCAGAATACCATCGCTCATTGATGATGTGGCTTTGGCCAGAGCTGAAGGAACCTATCAGAGGTTTATAAAACGAATAGCCCGTTATGATCTGCTGATCCTGGATGACTTCGGCCTCTCCTCGCTTACCACACCGCAGGCTCAGGAACTCTTGGAAGTAATCGAGATAAGATCAGGAGCTGGCAGTCACATCATTACCAGCCAATTACCGGTCAAGGAGTGGTACAGCATCTTTAAAAATCCGACTCTGGCTGATGCCATTATGGACAGAGTCATTCATAATGCTCATAGATTAAATCTGGAAGGAGATACGATGAGAAAACTTAAAAACAGGGTAGGCCTTTCGGACACACTGCCCTAAACTAACTTGACCTGAACAGGGGCGACCGGGGTGTCCGAAACTTTCCGGAATGGGTGTCCGAAACTTCCGGAATAACCACAAGTGCATAAAACAGAATAACAGCGGCTAAAATAAATATTGAGACTTTTTTAGTACTATAGATTAAGCTATCCCTGAAGCGTACAGAATCGTTCATAGGTATCATTCCCTCCCATTTTCTGAATATCATTTTTTTTCAAAGCTTACTCACTAAAGTGGGTTCCATACATCTGGTTTCAATTAGTTTAATTTCACCCGGTCTAGTGGACACCAGTTACTGTAAATTCTATGTGGCAAGGAGGAAGTTATCCTGTAATCAATATTCCATTCAGGTAAAGTAAAACCAATATGATTACGAGCAGAGCTATGTTCATCCTTAGCGAACTTGAGCTTAATTTTAGCGCTGTCCCCAATGACTTTTTAGGGATAAATGGTATACCAGAGAGGTTTACAATTGAAATGGTTTCATCCAAAACCAGATGCCCCAAATATCCAATACCAATAGCACCTGAAAACAGAAGTGAATCAAAGATTTGAAGACCCATAGCGAGAAAAGCAGAATTTAAAATAAGGATCGCAACAATCACTCCAACCAATGAATGCATGATACCTCGGTGGGTTGTTAGTCTTTTAAAAAGATATTTTAGCGCAAAATTAATTGAACCAAATGTTCCCCAAACTCCTACCACTATAGCATATACACTTGCTTCAACCTCATCGTATAAATAATAGCCAACTGAAGCCGCTAAAATAATGCCCAGTACGAAGAATAATAGTTTCACCGGAATACCAGTATCGCTATCGAGGTCAGGTAAAAACGAACCTATGATAACTGCGACAAATATTAGAGGTAAATAGGTAAGTGATATAACTGCGAAGAGAACAAGCCCTATCCCTGCACTCAGACCAAGCGCCATCCCTGTCGCCAGGTGTGCTTTATAACCAGCCATTAAGTCATTTCCAATTGATAATGAATGGTTACGCCAACTTCAGATACTATTTGAAGAATTAACTGGGTACATCCTTTAAAGATATCTCAATTTCCTTTACTCGTATGAAACATTTAACAAGTCAGCTAATATCAAAGTAAATTTTAATCCTGATCTATTAATGATTTTTTTTCAATTCGAATTATTGAAATTATTGTTCTCATCTCAAAGTTCTCAAAAACCCCAGCCCACTGTTAATATCATATATTGAGAATAAGAATTATCATTCAATTGTTGTACCCATGCAATATCGATACCTAGCTGCCCAGTTTGGATTCCTAATCCGACTGACCCCTTTCGGCTTATTTCCGTGATTTCCTCAGAATCTTCAAATGAATCATCAAGATTCAAGAGGATGCCAGACATCCCCAACCTGAAGAGAAATGAATATTTATCATTTGCCACATACTTGTATTCTATTCCAGTATTTAATTTTTGAAATGAGCTCTGGAGGGCTAGAAAATCTGCTGTGACAATAATATTGGGTAATTCCAGTGAATTGTCAATATTTGCAATATTTATGCTTACCCCATATTGAAGATTCTTTGAATATTGATCATATACTCCCACACTGATACTATCCCTGAGTATTAAGCCAAAGCTCAGATACTTTGTCGGGTTGAACTTCAATCCTATATCATGAGGTTTCCTTAGTAATGATTTTTTATTTGTCTGGTTAAAGCCAATATTTCCACCGAATTCTTGAGATAAATATTTCCAAGTAACACCAACATTTATAAGCCTAATTTTAAAGGCTGCGGAGATAAATGATACATATTCGCTATAACCGAATGATCCTAGGTATGATGATCGATTGTCATACTCATCAATATCATCTACGAAGTATCCTGTCATGGAGATGCCTAGGGCCCACTGAATATTGCTCATGGGCAAAGGTTTGTTGAATGAATATGCCAAACTGATCTGGGGTGTATTTATGTCACCAAAAGACTTGTAATCAAAAATGTTGTTTTGGAGATCGCTTATTTGAAATTTTAATCCAGCTGATTCTACTAAACCAGCAGGATTCCAATAGGCTGCGGAAGGATCCTTTACCTCAGCCACGTAAGCTGAGCCCATCCCCAGTGCGCGAGCTGACATCCCTTTCTTTAAAAAAGCCGCACTTCCACCAAGTTGCTGTCCATTCAGAATACTGTAAATTAGACTTAGCGTGATTAATAATATTTTTGTATTCATCATCTATTTACTATAGCTATTTTGATACGAACAGGGTCTTCATCGTCAATTCTGAGATATCCAAAATAAATTCCTGATGCCATCTTATTCCCAAAGAGATCTTTGCCATCCCAGATTAGATCTTCATGTGTACCGATATCTAAACTTATTTCATTGTTTATATATACTACATCTCCACCAGAATCGATAATAAGGAATTTCCCTGATGAGACGCCCTCTCTTCCAATAACATAATGGATTTTTGTATTTTCTCCAGTAACTGTCGAGAAAGGATTTGGATAATTAAATACCTCTCCTCCAAGTGTTGCATTCCCCATTAATATCGAGTACTCAACACTCTCAGAAACCTTATTTTCAGTATAGTCTGAAATTACAATTCTCAGTTCTGCACTAATCATTTCCGCGTCACTCATGGTGGAATCACTATCTAATATCAAGGTTACCAGACTGTCCACCCTGATACTCCAAGTTTCTTCCAATTCACCAGGTCTGATAGTTTTTGTGCTAAATTTTGTTGAATCAGAGTAAATATTATGAATTCCCCATTTGATAAACATATCCAACGACAAGGAGTCTGGAAAAGGAAAGGTAGTCACCTCAGATTGATTTATAGATTGATTTATAGATGGCTTCATCAGTTGGGGTGTTGAATTTAACCAGCCAACAATTTGATCTGAATAATTGATTTCAATTAAATCTTTCCTAGATATTTCATGGCCCCCACCGGATTTAGAGATTCCAGCGGTAGGTATTATCTTTGAAATTTTTGGTCCATCATTGTCGACAATAAATTGCCGATAAATTGGAACCATACCCTTAACATTCATGTCCTGTGAAAATAGCATGACATCATATAAATCATTTTCTAGAGATTCTATATATGAGCCAAATACTAGAGAAGAATCAATAGAATTTATTTTCCATAATGAATCGAGTTCTGTTCGATCCCCACGAATTTGGAGGTAAACTGAATCAGGAAATTCACCACCCAAATTCAGTTCGAAACTAGACAATTCCGTACTTGATATTATTCTCTCTCTTTTATTGAAATGGATAACCTCAGGATTATAAAAGGACCAGTTAATACTTGAAGTATCCGTAGATCTGAGTTTCACATCGGAAAAGTGTGAATCAGATCCTTCAGCTTTTTGAACATTAAGGGAATAATCAAAGGATGTATTACTATAGCTAATTTCATCAAACCATCTATTCAAACGCCATACATCATCGTTAGAAATATTGATTGATATTTGAGGCATGTCACTAATTTCAATCGAATCGAGAAGCATTATATCAACTCTAGATAATTCGATTGAGGTACTGGTCGTATCTGCGAAAAGTGTCGTATCATCATTTGTATTGCCCTCCCTTTTAATTTGGAATAAATCCATTGGAGGAGTTTCACCTAGTTGAAATGTCCCGGGGGATGTGACAAAAGAAAGAGTGGTAATACCAGCTTGCTCAAATATTTGGGGCTCATCTAATATCACTGGCGGGAAAAACTCAACCTGCTGGTCAGAAATATCAACAATCTGTGGATTGCTACCAGTTTTTAGGACAATACGCCCTTGTGTCACATTGAAATATTTGATTAAAGAATCACCAACGGTTTGATCATAAATTGGGCTAGTATCGAGAAAAAGATTTGAAATTGTTAATTCACCTGAGGTAGAGATTTCTGGGAATTCAATTACTAATGAATCATTTGATTTTGTGTAAACTGTTATGCTATCGAGGTCACTAACACTTATATCAATATTTTCGATATCCCAATCTGCTACCAATCCCAAATTATCAGGTAATAGAAGCAATAGTGGTCGGGTCATATTGAGTAATCTATGGGATGAATCATTAATTGTCAGATCAGGTAAGATATATTTCATTGAAGTACCCAGACTAAATTCAGTCGAGTCACTCAATTCTAAGGTCAAATTCCCAGAACTGACCTCTGCGTTCTTGTCAAAATCTTTCGACGGTATTTCGCTATTTCCAATGAATTGATATTTTAAGTGGAAACCATCATTTACCTCTTCAATTGACTTAAATCCCAATCCTTCAAGTCGCATTTCATCACCGATATTTATTTCCTTTAAACTGATAGGGATGGAGACCTGCTTATCTTGAATATCATAGTTTGTTAGAAATTCGTCACCAAGTTTTAGGGTTGAGGTATCTTCCCAAGTAAATCCACTACCTGAAGTTGTAGGGATTATGAGCTGTAGTGCAGTAAAATTCTTTAATACAGGTGTTGATTCATCCTCCTTAATAATTATTGAGGGCATTTTCGCGTATATACCTTCCTCACCAACAATGAATGAAGGGATATTGTCTGCAAAAACTGAAGGGCCACCAATGGTTTTTTCAGTAGGATCAATAAGTAATAAGGAATTTGACGTTACTAACGGACTAAATTTAAGAGATCCATTTGAAGACGTGTTTAAGCTCTCCGATAGTCCTTCTCCCTTAAAATACAAACCGCTTATCCAGATGGTATCAGCCTGATTAAATATTGAGTCTTCAATAGTTAATATTTTTGCCGTTTGGTTAACACTATTGTAAGGGATTCTTGAGATTATTTCGCCGGACCTCGATATCTTCACTGATAGCGAATCGGTTATTTTATTTATTGCCCATTCCACCATCAAAGTATCAGGTATGATTATGCTCAATGAAGAATTTACAAGTCGCGTTGAGTCCTGGTAAATCGTGATTTGGTTTAGCCTCGTATTTTCCGAACCTTTGAAAAAGAATTGATCTTCCTCTGAAATGAAGGATAAATCACCAACAAGAATTTGCTGGTCAGTAGAATTACAGATACTTATGCCACTATTTAAAGAAAGGGCTAGAGATGTAGCAGCCATATTTTGTGGAGCTTTAACAAATAAATCTTCTATAGTTATTATATCACCTGATTCGCTATTTTGAATTATCTCAAAATCAACAAGTCTACCCCTATATTGAGGAATTGGATTGATAATAGACTGTCCCATAGATACCCGGCATATAGATACTGAGTTATCCCAAATCATTCCACTCGTTTCATCTAGGGCTAGCGTTAAAAAACCTCGTTCATTTTTTGAGATTACTGGGGCGTGTAAGTCTTCAACAATGGTAACTTTGGGTAGAGATATCGAGGTTTCATTACTCAATAGATTAATAATATCATGATCAAGATCAATGTAGGGACGTCCAATATTTAACCAGCTAGTTGAATCGTATTCAAAATAAGGAAAACTAAAGGTTTCTTTGTTAACACTCAGCCGATAATATTCATTCCTAGCATAAAATGTCGTATCAAAAGCCCCAATTTGGATATCTTCAATGATTAATGAATCTCCTGGGGCAAAGTCGCTATTAACATGAATTAATAATGAGTCTCTTCCTCCTATTGTAATACTGTCTAGTCTACTATCACTTACTGATAGTGATGAGATACTATCCGGTAATATCCATCTTCCAGGAAATCCAGAGGGAAGAGTAATAATTATACCTTCACTCTTGGTAATGGTGGTTGCAAACGGATCCTCCTTGACAATTATTCTCCCCATATTATGAGGTTCATCATTGTATAGCATAATTTTATCTGACTCTACACTTAGCGTAGGTTGTCCGATTTCAATATGTCTTGCATCTGAATCATGAAAGGTATTCTGATCCGAAGATATCAGGATCGAATATGGATGGCTGGTTGTATCTTCAATTCCATCGACTACCAGTCCTTCGATTATTAAAGTATCATTAGCAGTCCATTCTTGCATTAGCAGAGAATCGATGGCAATATGAAGAATGGTGGAATCAATCACATTATTACTATAACTCGTAATTTGATCTAGTTGTATACCTCTCTTTCTAACAAGTGAAAGAGAAGAAGCCGTTGCATCTTCATGCCAATACATGTTAAGCGCAGATGGTAATTTTAAGTAAATATCTGGATGCCCTTTTAGGGTAGCAGCATATCCATCCTCCATGTACAATATTGATGAGATTGCTTGTTGATTATCCCCGACAACAAACACCTGATCCTTCTCGCTAGTAATTGATGGATCTCCAATTGAAAGCTTACGATATGTGGTGTCGGGAAAGGTGGGTCCTATATCCCCATAATCAGTCGTGCCTATCACATCCAAGAATAGGGATTGAGAGTTCGAAGGTTTATAGTCACGGAATGTAACATCAATTAGAGCAGTCTCATTGGGAACAAATGAGGAGTCAATTAAGAATGCAATAACTGAAGAATCCGAATGGAATTCAAGATAATTGAGTTTAGTGTTCCTACTTGAAATAGAATCGTTAAGCCAATTAACTTCAAGAGAATCATGCATCTTTATGCGCAATGTATCTCCAATAAAAAAGGTAGCGTTAATTGAGCCGTTATCGAGAAGAATTTGACCATCCCAGGTTGTCTCAGGATTAATGCTGTTGACTATTAAGAAATTTTGAGAGCTTGAATCTGGATTAATTTCAATTCTTGGATCGCCAATTTTAGATGAAAATGGATCCTGTGCATTTGCTCTCGAATAGGAACTATCTCCATTAACTATGATTCTAACAGCCACTGAATCAAGTGCTCCTGAAAAGCCAGTAATTTGCATACCACTCAGTGTTATTAAGTCTGCTGCACTAAAATCATCGATTACATCAATCAGAAGCTGTGTAGAGTCTTCAAGAATTCTAACACTACTGCTTATCAAATCATCTCCACTCTGAATAACAATTGAAGAATCGGCCCATTTTAGAGGATTTTCTAGAGATGATGGCAAACAGATACGAATATTATTGTCTCGGTTTATCGTGTTCTCGATGGTCCCATTAGAAATTGTGATTGGCGAAAAATATCTCTCACGATCTCCAACAATAAAAATTTGATCGCTTATTGTTGTAACATGGGGCTGAGCAATTTTGAATACCGTCGTCGTATCTCTTGCCAGCCGTGTACCATCATATAAAGAATCATGTTGAGTATTCTTTTCACCATTATCAATGATAGTAAAAGTACTGTGATGGAATCCTGCGTTTAATTCGCTACCAAGTACTATACGTAAAGTGTCATTCTCAGGAATTACATATATACTTTCAGTTAGATTTTCGACCGTATCTAAACTATCAGACCATGATATTGCTATGCTGTCACTGTCAAAATCATATACTTCAATTTCCATATCAGCCCAGCCTCTACCATCGACATCAGTATATATTAAAGTATCATAATCGGGTGAAAATGTAGTTATCTCTGGCCTGTCATTTATGGGCCAAACTATAATCATTACTGTTGCCTCTAGACTCGACAGGCCATCGGGTGTTTCGCCAGTATACCCGTTATCTGTTACCCGAAATATCACTGAATCTATTCCGTTGTATTCCGGGAGACTGTCGCTTAGAGCATACAATGCATTCCCACTGGTGGAACTATGCAGCACTTCCCCATGTGTTGGTTGTCTTATGATTTCGTATGAGATCTGTTGAGAATCTGCTGAGGTCTCGAAATAGTCTCCATCATCCCCAAAAAATGTGAAATTCTCGTCACTACCTTCAAACAGGGATATCGTATCAGAATAGGCAATGGGTATATCATTTACAGGGATAATGTTTATAAAAGCTGTATCAAGTTCTCCACCTAAACCGCTATCATCCTGATTTAGAGAAGCCTGAACAAAAATGCTGTCCGAGCCATTGTAGTTCACATCTGGTAAATAATAAAATCCTGCAATTCCATCATCCGCAGGGACGAACGAATTATTTTCTATAGCTTGGCTGGTGGTATCTGGATTGAGAAATATTCTACCGTGCACCATATTAGTGATTTTGAAATGAGTTACCTCTTCGCCATCAACTGGATTACGAGTAATAAAAATACCGTCTGTTGTTAAGCTATCTTCATAGGTACTTGCGTTTGTAATACTAGGCTTGTCCGGCACAGGAGCAACTACGATGATGATATTTTGAGGATCACTCGTGTCTGTACCACCATCAGAGACCCCTCCATTATCACCTAAACTTATAGTAACAGTGCAAGTGTCATATGCATCAGGTGCGAGGGTATAAGTAAGAGTACCAGTGGGATCTATTGCTGGTGGGACACTAAATAATTCGTTGGCATTATTGCTCACGTTGAAGTTCAAAATCTGATCAGACTCATTTGGTGGTCCTGAACTTATATCTGTCCCCCAACCTATAATTTCATGATAGAGTGAAGGTCCCGAGTCTTCGAGAACATCCTCATCTGAGCCCACTGAAAAACTCGGAGCATCATTAACTGACTTTACACTAATAAAAAAAGCCTGTGGAAAGCTGGTAGCTACGCCTCCATTTTGAATACCACCATTATCGCTTAAACTTACTGTTACGGTGCATGTATCATACACATCAGGTGCGAGGGTATAAGTAAGACTACCGGTGGGATCTATTGCCGGCTGAACACTAAACAAGCTGTTGTTATCATTACTCACATTAAAGCTAAGGGTCTGACCAGACTCATCTGGAGGACCAGAACTTATACTTGTTGCCCAATCCGTCACCGTATGTGCATTTAAGAGACCTGAGTCTTCCAGAACATCCTCATCTGAACCTGTCGTAAATGAAGGCGCATCATTAATTGAAGTCACATTGATGTTAAAGGTCTGATCCTCACTTTGATTCGCACCACCGTTTGAAACACCACCATTATCACTCAGATTGATAATCACTTCTGCAGTACCGTTTGCATGTTCCGCTAAGGTATAGGTCAGATCTCCGCTACTGGATATTGCCGGCTGAACACTAAACAAGCTGTTGTTATCATTACTCACATTAAAGCTAAGGGTCTGACCAGACTCATCTGGAGGACCAGAACTTATACTTGTTGCCCAATCCGTCACCGTATGTGCATTTAAGAGACCTGAGTCTTCCAGAACATCCTCATCTGAACCTGTCGTAAATGAAGGCGCATCATTAATTGAAGTCACATTGATGTTAAAGGTCTGATCCTCACTTTGATTCGCACCACCGTTTGAAACACCACCATTATCACTCAGATTGATAATCACTTCTGCAGTACCGTTTGCATGTTCCGCTAAGGTATAGGTCAGATCTCCGCTACTGGATATTGCCGGCTGAACACTAAACAAGCTGTTGTTATCATTACTCACATTAAAGCTAAGGGTCTGACCAGACTCATCTGGAGGACCAGAACTTATACTTGTTGCCCAATCCGTCACCGTATGTGCGTTTAAGAGACCTGAGTCTTCCAGAACATCCTCATCTGAACCTGTCGTAAATGAAGGCGCATCATTAACCGGGTTAACTGTTAGACTAAATGTCTGAGTCGAGGTCTCAACCCCACCATTAGCCGTCCCACCTCCATCGTCAGCCGTTATAGTGAATATCTCATTGCCACTACTATCCCCCACAGCATCTACTGAGACCGCTCCATTATTACTATTGATAACTACAGTAGCAAAAGTCACTGAAGAGGGTGACAGGCTGTATATCACCGTCTGATCTGATTCATCCGCTGGAACGTCCCCTGGAGTAACTGTAACCGTCTGAGTACCACTAAAACCCTCATTAACTGTAATATTATTCGGTAAGCTACTAAACACTGGCGCATCATTTACCGGAATTATATTTATGATAAATGCATAAGGGCTTTCAACAGAACTCGTATCATCCGAACTATCGATAACACGAAACCAGAAGCTAGTGTAGGGAAATCCATTCTCATCTGGGTCTGGTAGAAAGACTAAATTATTGATCGTGGAAACAACCGTACCATTTTCTACATCTATAGTATTATTCTCAAGGTCACCATTCGTCTCAATAGCAGTAATTAGAATACCTGCAATTATATCACCGTCCGGGTCATTATATGGAATATGAGCTGCGCTGAAGATGAAACTTTGATCTTCGTCAATAGTAGCTGTCGTATCATTGCTAGTTGGTAGATACGCATTAACAACTACCGGAACTAGAATCGATACAATAATAGAAAGTATTTTAAATTTGCTCATTAATTGAGACCAGATAGACTGTGGAAACATCACTTACTGTTGTGTCCTGATTCCAAATCTACCTGAACTATTTCACATCAAGAGTAATGAGGTGTAACTGATTAAGAGCATCTTCACTCTCACTGAAGGAACTTGAAGATGTGATGGCTGCCAGATATTTTCCGTCTGGAGAAACACTTAAATTCTCAACATACTCCAATTCGAGAGAGAGTTCCTGAATTGTAGGGTTTGATAGATCAGAGTAATCAGCTAATAGAATGGATCGATTTGAAAATTTGTCTATGAAATAAATAATATTCTGGGTTGGATGCCATGCGTAGCTTGTACTCAAAGGTTGAGATGTCTTATTTTCTTCATTTCTATATATATTGTCTGTTAAATGGTAGGATTCCTGCCTTTCTAGCGAATGAATTAGTAATTCATATGAGGTCATGTCATGACTGTTTTTTTTCACTTCTAAATACGCGAAAAGATCATCGGAACCGGGGCTGAAAGATGGTTCTTGCAAGGCACTCGAAGGTGACTTTTCCACATTGACAATTTCATAGTCAACAGATTCAATTCCACCCATCTGTATATTTAGGATACCAATTATAATTTGTTTTTGATTATCCTGTCCTTTGCATAGGAGTAACTTTGGAGAAAGCTTGGAAAAGTTAAATGAGTCGATAAGTTCGGATCCGCCCACAAACTTTTCGAGACCAGATATTTTCGAAATATCACCAAACTGGTCAGTGTAATCAATCATTCCTGGAGTATTCTGCTGTCTAATAAATAAATACTCTATCAGCTCTATCCTTTGTGGATAATATTCTACTATTTGTGACTCCTGCTTCATCGTCTTGTCAAGGGGCTTTAACAGGGATTTTTTCATCGGTAAATCTTTTATGGTTACCCGATCAATTTTTGATAATAAGCGGCTACGATTATCAGAACGTAATAGATATAGAGAATTATTAATTAACTGGCTCCACTGTGGTAATCTCATTGTTCCTTGATCTATAGTGATTAGCAAGCTGCTCGTTGAGGGAGTATTACTAAATAGATCAATTGCTGATATTCCCTGGCTGACGTCAACTACCATAATCTTAGTTGGTGCGTTCGCCGGCTTAAATTCAAATGCCAATAAGTTACTGTCATTAGACCAATCTGGATTATTGATATACCCTCTTGATCCAGTCTCTATGATATTAACTTCAGGATGTTTTGATTGCGCGAAAAGAGAATTTGCGATCAAAATGATTGTGATTGCAACCTGCCTTGAATTTTTAAAGATCATATTATGATACTCCCTGAAATGCTATATACCCTAGCCAAAGACCAACTAAACTATATAGACTTATACCAAGAACTCTATATACCGGAGTTGGCTCCTCAGGGAATTCAATTCTTAAATTGCGTTCACTCGGCAAATAGTAATCTGTTACATTATCTTCTCTTTCGATCATTATATACTCGCCTGGACCCAGTCTTTGACCGGTATTTCTATCATAGAATTTTAATCTCCGGCCTTTTTTTTTGTAATTTATCTTTACATAATGTTGTGGAATGGATGTTTCAAGATACCAATCACTTTCTGGTTGAATGATCAGGGGGGGTACAGTTTCTTCTGCATTTGAAGGTTGGCTAAATCTAACCCTATATCTCTTCTCTTGATTAAATGTTATCGCATACCAGTCTTCGCTATTATTGCTAAATTCTAAATATGGCACATAGGGAATTTCAAAATAGAACATGCTATCCTCATTGCTATACGAATCGAAGAACAACTGCAATTTTCCACTCGTACTTTTATCTACAATAAAATCCAACCTTGCTATCCTTTCCTCCCTAACTTCATATTTTTCATTCGCCCAAACATTAGGAGGGATTAAAAAATGAATCTCTATATTAGATCCATATTTATCTTTGAGCACAGCCATTTCTCTCAGTATTTCGCTTTCAATTCCTATTTTTAGTGGGCCATATGTGGCTTTGACGATGGCTAGTTGTTGCTCTATGTTTAATCCATCCCACTCCGTACTATTTGTGGATAGAGATTTCATCTGTCCGAGATAATTCACTTTGGCTTCAATGTCTGCAAGCCTACTACTCAAATTCATCATATTGGATAAGTAAGAATTGTACAACGGTTTTGGACAGGACTCTACATCCCAGCATAAGTGAAAATAATTTTCCAATTGGGTTTTAAGAGCAGTAACTTCTTTTATATCAATATTATCTGACAGGGATAATATCTCTGCCTCTTTTAGGAAATCTCTAAACTCATTGTCATCGCAATTTTGAGCATGTCCTGATGACAACAATCCCACCATAATAAGCACTGTCAAGAATATCATTCGATTATTGTACATAAACCATTCCGATTGAAATTAGTATGATCGAACTTAGAAATATGTTGTACATGGTTTGTCTTGCCGGCGAAAATTTCAATTCGTACTCTCCACCTTTGTTAAATTTCAGAGGTTGACCAAAAGTTGGTGACATCATATGATCATGATATACATATTTCGATTTATCTTCCATATTAAGAAGAGCTATGTTGTCTCTCTCAACACCTTTCAGAGATATTGCATATGAATAATCATTTCCGTAGTAAAATTCGTACGATGATTGTTGAAAATCTAAAATTTCCTTCTTGCCCTTAATAATTTTCAAGTTAATGAGTTTCTCTTGCTTGGCTAGATTCACTCGATCCATAGCAATATTTCTATAAATATTGATTGAATCTCCAAGCCAGGTATCTCTTGTAAATAGTGGAGCATATTCTGAATAGATTCTTCGAGCATTTCTTAATTTTTGGAATGCATATGATTGCTGGTAGGTGACATATTCCGAATCATCAAGAGCTATCGCAATACGAGCAAGCCAATAATCTATCTTTGCTGCCAAATAGCTGAGCTTCTCATCACTAAGGATCTCTCGTTTTATTACCAATAGTTCCAACTCCGCTTCAAAAACATTGTTATTCATATATTTCAAAACCGCAGCATCGATTTTCGAATTGATATCTGTAAGCAGCGCACCCATTGTAATTGAGGGGTAACTTTGATGTCTAGTCAGGGGGCTATAACCGTGAATCGTAGCTCGATCAATATCCTCAGAATATGAAGACTTATAAAGCGCCCTTTGATTCTTAATTAGATCATGTGCTAATATTTTTTCTAAAATATTTAGCTCAATAGATCTCTTTTTCAGCCAAGCTAAATAATACCATGTCTTCCAATTGGCTCCCTTTGGCTCTGTATCATTGTATAATCCTACTATGCAGATTAGACTATTTTCCAAGTTAAGTCTCGCCTCATCAGAATTCGAATTCTCAAAATCAATTAATGGTCTTCTCAACAACACTTGTTCTTCAGCGTACAATTGGAGTTTGATATCATCAAAAACTTCTCTGCCATTAAATGTGCTGATTTGCGGTGTAGTTAATATGTAATTAGCGGATTGATTATCATTCAATAGAGATGAATAATTGGATATTCCATCAATAAACAACTGCCACCCAGTAGTGGACTTGTTGTCGATTTTTTGGCCATAAGGTGTTTCCACAATTACATTCAACCTAGCTTCAGACGGAAAGTCTTCTGGTGTTGGACTCAATAACTTTAGCCCTTTGAAATACAGCTTTTTAGGAATCGGACCGCTCAACCGTAAACCTTGATCAATGGTTCCATAACCTTGTCTTATCTTGAGCTGAACCGTCTTTTTATTGGGGTAAGTTACCCTTTCATCTAAGACTGCGAAATCTATGTCTCCTTTTTGTATTTGAGTTTTATTGTTTATGTCGACCCTTTGAATCGACTGGATACTTTCATCCCACTCTATGGGAAAACTCTCTGGGATATTAAGGGAAATAGTTCTTCCTGTTTCCATACTATAGGCATTCTCCTGAATGGCTCGATTTACCTTTTCAGATAATTCATTTTCCAATTTTACAGTTTTTAATGTCTTCCCCTCAAAATCCTCCGCACAGATTGTTGCGCCCTCGTCTAATGACATTTTCAAGATGAATTGATTCACAGCAAATGTAACAGGTTTTATTTTGAGGCCAGATATGATTAATTGTGTATTCCCTTCAATTTTATCCGCCGCCACTATGTGGCAATTGTTTCTGTCAAAAAATACATGGTTTGATAGCAGACCACCATTTACGCTCACATTTCTAAGCTTGTTTGAGTTGTGATCCCACTGTATATCTGGGTCAGATATATTTAATGTGATGTAGTTTCCGGGCAATATCGGTACGACTAGGCTTCCCGTATTTATCTCTAAATCATACACATTCCAGGTAGTATCATCTATAAAGAAGATTTGATCGTCGATTGATCTAAAAGTAGGGTAAGTATAGCTAAAAGTTCTGTTTGTAGAGAAGGCGATGTTTGAGTCAGTGGCAAAAAAGCAATTTAACTTCTCGCCAAGAATCATATCCTGTTCAGGGATGATACTCAATCCAGCTATATTTATATTAGTGATACCTTCGTTAATTCCACCGGCATATAAAGCGATCTCTCTTTTATTGATATATTCAATCTCAACTGAATTCTGTGGATGAATTATTGGTTTTTGAGAACTTGACCAGGAAGCAATGCCACTGGGTAGACGTATTATTAGAAATTGACCGGTTTGTCCATATCCTGGAAGATTCAGTAGCTCAATATTCAAGTCACTAAGAGATAGTAGCTGGGGCGATTCATTCACATCACGAATAAAATTATTATCACTAGCAAAATAAGCATTGGCGTAAATCATGTTAATTGAGTTTTTATCAGTTTCAATACCACCTCCATTTACTTGATATTTCAGCTGAACTTCATTTAGTTTTTCCCTAATGTTGTGTATCGGAATATTATCGACATATATTTTCTCCCCAAGGTCTAGGGGGGAGAGAATGTTCAACACAATTTTATGATCATCACTGTTCGAGTAATTAATTGTCAATTTAGAACTGTTGGACTTATCGACGTTTTTAATTTCCATTTTGTTCAAATTGATTACATCAAAATCAAAATTATCCCCACTTACGTTTATCTGAATCAGGTCTCCCCTTTGGGACATCTGTGCTTGCTTGTCCTCTTGGACGATAACTCTTTTTAACATTCCCCTGTTTATTTTAGTATTCACCATTTGAGATTGCGATAAATTGATGTCAATGTGACCATACCGAAGATCATTTTTAACTATTTGCCTGTGCATATTTAATAAGAACGGGTAAACCACTTGCAGGTTAAAAGGAGGAATAGATCTATTTGGCATATTCAGAGATAGTGAGTTAATAAGAAGAATATTGGTGATATCAGTCTTGACTATAATTCCAAGGATTTTGTCATCAATATTTATTACACTGGCTGAGTTGTTTGAATCCTCTTGGGGTCTACCCCATGATATTGGATGCCCATCGGGTAAAATTATTCGAATTGTATCTCCAGGAATTAACTTCCCACCTAATTCAGCTTTAATGCGTAGGTCAATACTGCTTGAAGAATCCGTTTTAAAAAAAGATCTTTGCTTTCCACCAACTACTTCTACTTGCGGGTTCATAAAGATGATTGGATCTGAAATTTGATCAAGAAGAATGTATTCACTCGTCTCATCTACTAATAGGGAGGAGGATATATTGCTGTGCACTAAAATTCTTCCTTGTGTCAGTGGATCAGTTACCGATGATAAACACTGAAGTTTCAGATCGGGGAAACTAATTTTTGACTGATTATAATTTAAATCGGCAAGGGAGAATAATATTTCCTTATCAGTGAATAGTGGTGTAACAGTGACTGAATCTCGCCTCCCTTCACTCTCCACTAGAATTCGTTGTGAGCCATTGTCAACCCATCTCCCATCAAACTCATCTGAAAGCGATAGTTTGAGATTATTTCCAAACCGTAGGGAGCTGAATTCTCCCGTCTCTATATCAATATCGGGATGATAGGTTCCATCCTTTATCCTCAGAAATCTATTTTCACGGGAAACGGAAATTTTTGTACTTCCGATAAGAAAACTTTCGCTATCTAATGGGAGCCATGGACCGCTATTCTTTCTGTACTGAAAAATGGTTTTGCCTATTGTCTTTATCTCAGATATCCCAAGATATAATCCTTTCATTCTAAGCATATCTTCCTGCTCAATGCCTTCAAGAATGTCAAATTCTATCAATTCATTATTTTCTTTGCCGAATTGATATAGAGATGAGACTTTACTTCGGGCACTCCCTAGAATATCACGACTGATCACCCTCAATTTAGGAACAGGAAACGCTCTACTTCGAATGGATATACTGTCAACTCTTGTTTCTAAACTTAATCGAGCTATCTTTTTAATTGTTCGTTTACTAAAAGAACCACTAATATTGTGCGTTGGTGGATAGAACCAAGAAACTTGGGATAAATTGGAATTCTCCGTGCTCATTCTGATAGATAACTTATCGCCAATGTTAAATTGTTCTGCTAGCTCATCAAATTTTATCTTAATTTCTGGTAAGGGTAGTATATATATACCCTCATAATTCATTTGGTTGGTATCGTAAACAATGGTTTTTTTGGTATCGCTGATACCAAAAGTCAAGCTCAAGAAGATGAATATATATATGTGAATTAATTGTTTAATTTTTTGCATGGCATATTTGTTGAGCTATAATTCCATTCACGCGCATCAGCATCACCGCATCTTTTTTCCGCCACTGGACAATTATTTATGTATATGCACCCAGTGGTAATTTTTGGACCACTAATTTTCTTTATTTGATCCGTCTCATTATTCTCAGTAACAGAATCAATCATAAATTTCGAATCATTCTTAAGCTTTTGGCTATACGGATGTTTTTTTTGAGTGCTCGTGTTTACGGAATGCGAAGTTAAATAACAATCCACGATAGCCCCTCGTTTTACATGTACATCTCCATAAAACACTAGAACTTTATGGGCCAACCTTTGAATCATGTTATAATCGTGAGAAATGATAATCAGTGTGAGCGGATTTTCACGCTCTCCAGATTCCCATGCGATGTATCTTTCTTTCCATTCCTGGTAAAGTGTATTTAAAATTTTACCTCGCACAGATACATCTAAGCTTGCAACAGGCTCATCGGCAATAATTATGTCTGGGTTGACTGCAAATACTTTGGCAATTCCAAGACGTCTTCTTTCCCCTCCACTTAATTGCTTTGGTTTTGACTTTGCAAATCGTCGCCAATTACTTCCCCCTAATTCAAATCTATCAGTTAGGGTTAGAATTCTTTCCTCCATGGATTCCGACTTAATTTTTGGATCACCAATCTTTACTGCTTCCTCAAGAATTTTTCTGGCAGGCATGTTCATATTCAACGAAGCTCGCGGTTGCTGGAATATCATTTGTACGTGCTTCCGGTATTCCTGAAGCTCCCTCTTAGTTCCGCTTAAGATGTTATTGGATTTGAAAATCTGTGGATAGTGAAAAAATTCAATTTTGGATTCTACGTCCCTATCACTCAAGCTAGTTATTCCAAATCGAGTTGTATCTCGATGATTAATAAGTCCTATCAGACATTTCCCGAAAGTTGTTTTACCACAACCACTTTCACCCAATATCCCTACAATTTCACCCTGGTTTATATCAATATTTTTAATGTTCTCAAGTCTAAATAGTCCTTCTCCAAAAACCAGGCTTAGATCATGAATTTTAAATATTGTTTTGGATTGCTTATGCATGATCAACTGGACTTACATATAACCAACAACGTACAGCATGAATTCTGTTGTCGATTTCATGATTTTCAATAATCGTTCCTAGTGAAGCATTAACTAATGGCGGAAATATCGAGTTGCAAATATGCGCCTCAGAAAGGGTGCCAATTTCGTTATATCTGTGACAACGCTCAAAGAATGGACACCCATCCTGATGATGTTTATATGGATCGGGTATATCTTTGTCAATCGCGTCAAATTTTTCCTTCTCGTCTGCGGTCGCGATTTCAAACAACCTTTCCGTATAGGGGTGCAAAAACTTCTTTTTTCTTAACACTGATGAAGAAATGTGCTCAACATCATACCCAGCATAAATAATTGTATAATTGTCGGCAAGATGATTTATAAAGTTCATATCGTGTGAAATAAGAATTATCGTTCTTCCTTGCGATTTATATTGTTGGAATAATTGTATAACCTCTCTTTGTTTTGAAACATCTAAACCAGTTGTTGGTTCATCAGCAATTAAAATTTCAGGTTTTGAGGCCATAGCGAGGGAAATCATTACCTGCTGACTCTGCCCACCGCTCACATCGCGAGGCAATTTATTACGAAATTCGTTATTTCTATCATCAAGGTCTAATTTGGAGAGAAGTGATGATACCTCAGAATCGACATCAGCAGTTAAATCAATGCTTCTAATATCAGAAGCAGAATATGCAGACAATTGGCTTTTATTTTCTACTATAAATCCTGCTTCGAATTCTGTGCTGAAGGAACCTTCAGTAAAGAGTGGTCGATCTATGAGATTTTGGGAATGTTTTTTCAGTTCGTGTGAATACCCGAAAGAAAGCAATCGCTTTGAGTCAGAATGTGAGGATATTTCAATAGAGCCAATAAAATCGTCCATCCTTTTTTCACTTTTGGGTGTAATTGTGATATTGGGAAACTGACAATACATATTTACGGGGGATTTGATGTCCAAAAGACTCAAGATTTTTACTTCTGAATATGGGTCATCCAATAAGAACCCGGAATAATCGCTTTGAGATTTAATGATTTCTGGAATCTCACCCTTGTGGCTATCAATACCATCTGAGGCACCCTTTTCTAATCCAAAAATTAACTTCTTCTTATAGTTCTTTGTTGAAACTGTTAAAGTAGATCGTAATTCTACATTTTTTTCGGTTATAAGAAGCAATTCAACAAGTATTTCTCCTTTATCATTTAGCTTAGGATCTTTCAACAGAATCGATGAATCACTTAGCATATTCTTTGATTTACGATTTTCCCTCGAATCAAATAAAAAGGTACCTCCGATTATTTTCTCACTTAAATACTTGCTATCCCATGATACAGTAATGCTGGAGTCAAAATCCAATAAATGAATCGCTGCCTTGAATTTCTTCCCTACGGTCTGCATACCTAAATCAACCTCTATGCTAGCTGCTAGCTCGTGACTAGATAGCTCGAGCATATTCAACGCTTTCCCGTTGACGTGAAAGTCAGCGTATCTTAAATATTCTTTTAATTTCTCCTTCTCCCAGGTCAGTTTTACGGGATAATCATCACTATCCCCAACAATCATTAATGAATAGTTCCGTTCGGCAAATTCAGCTCTGCCCCTTTTTCTTCGTCGTAATCTTAAAATATTTGAGAGCTGTTCACCAATTGTCCAATACGGGTTTAAAAAGGTCTGTGGATCTTGCAATATCATTGATATTTTATCACCACGTAACTTTTCTCGATTGAGCGCCCTCTCTGTTTGCTTTTTTAATGATTTACCAAGATTATCTATTTTTATTTTATATCGAACAATCATGAAAGTGTTGTTCATATCGGATTTTGGATCTAACTCTACCCATGCAAGACTATCGAGTACATGAACAGAAGAATTGATTTTTTTAATGCAGAAATTATTATTCATTAAAAACAATTCGACTGATCCTGGGACTAGGTGATTATGTTTGAGATAATATTTATTATCCTCACGATATTCCTGAAAATATTCTGTTACTGCTAGCTCTATGGCCGATTTAAAGGATATTGGAATCGAGGTAGCTTTACTGCGGAGGGGACCCAATTTCTTCTTTGGACCTAGAATTTGGGTGACGATATCATTGCGCCCATGAAAATGGATTGACCCACGAATAATTCCTGGGTCAATTTCGATTAGACCCAATACGGCCTTCATAGTTAGAGTTTTTCCACTACCAGATTCACCAACTATACCATGAATTTTCTTTCTGCTTATGCTTAAATTCATATTGGCAACCAGGAGCCCAAGATTATTGGTTTCGTTATTATTACTGCCAAAAATGGAATTATGCTTCCTAATATTATTAGCAATTGTTAGACTAGATATTTTTAAGATAGTTTCAGGACTAATCACTTCTCATCTCCATGAATGATTTAGTGAGGGTGTTGCCAGCTACTGCAATTAGCAGAAGTAGTATCATTGGATAGAGAGCCATCATTTCTCCACCCACTACTCCAGGTAAATCATAACGATATTGTGAGATTAGCCCACCTATACTAGAATGCTCCATGCCCATACCATACCCAAGAAATGAGATTACGGTCTCAAGCATTATAGCTTGTACTATCACATATATTATTTGTGCAAAAATAATAGGGCTACTATCATAAAATAAGATATGCTTGAAGACGATTATGGAATCTGGTAACCCACTCGCTCTTGCTGCATTGATAAACTCATCCCTTTCCAAAATTGCGATGCGGTCAACAATTAGGAATATTAGCTTAGGAGCAGATAATATCCCTATAAATATCATGATAGTGCACATTCTTGTTAGGTCATTGTCCAGAGAACGATATGAGACAACTACAACTATAATTAGTATCAAAAGCTGGGGGATGGCGTGCAATGCTCGAACAATAGACTCCACAAAATATCTCATGAATAAGCCAATATTGTTTTTATTCCATAGAGAGGAGATTCCGGTATCATTGGTGGATATTTTTAATTTCCGATGCTGAGAATCATATCCGATAAATATTGCTGTACTAAGAGCGATCATGAGGAATGGGATAACACTTAATAGCGACAAAATCAAATTTGTGACAAGTGATCTTGACAAAGAGTAGGCATAATTCATACCATATTTATCTGTCCCGAGTATTGGAGTAGAACCGACAATGATGTTTCCATAATCTATCTCGACACTGCAGGGTTGATTAGCTGAGCTCCATCGTAATAGTTCATCGTTTTCGTTCCGATATCGAACATTTTCTTCTATCGGATAGAAGAAGCTATACAGTGCAAAAAGCAGAAATAGCATCGGGAAAATCAATTATAAATATTTTTTAATTTGTTCAGGATAGATTTCCATTCGATAGTTTAAGATTAAGAATATTCTTTAGGAGTGAAGCGGTCAATATTGATATAATTATTAACGCCGATATGATCATCAGGAAATGTGATTCGACGCTCAGGCTTGGATTATTTAAATTGGGTCGTATTAGATATCTATCTATAGCATATCCAACACCACGTATTTTGAAAAAATATTCCACCATAATTGTGCTCGTAAAAACGATAGCCATTGAAGAATTCCAGATTGAAAATACCCCTAATAGTATTGACCTTCGTGCATGGAGAAATATTGAATCACCCCAGGAACGTGCAGCTATCATGAAGTCAGCTTGGTTCAGCTTAATAAATTGATCAAGTTGGTATTGATATATATCAGAGAAGCTATAGCTGCCTATGGCGATTATCGGAATAATCAATATGTGAAACCCTTCTTGATGACCAAAAATTATTTTTAGAAGAAAGCAAAATATTATTATGTGAATTCCCGAGAATAAATTCAGGGTATATGATAATATTTTCAGGAAGCGCAGATTTAAAAATACTATCAAGTAGGCCAATAATGAGGATAAGAGAACAGCCAAAGTGAGACCGGAAAATCCATAGATGATGGTATTCCATAGATACTCAAGTACATTCACTCTATATTCATTGCTACCAAATGCTACTAAAATTTGTCCGGTCGAATGTATTTCACCCCATTCTAGCTGAATAAAATCCATACCCCAATTGATAAAACCCAAAAGGGTATTGTTGCCGTATTTAAGTTTTAGTAAGGAATTTTCTTCAAACGAGTGAAGTATGTAAAAAATAATGAATAGGGATAAGAGAAGTACTGTACAGGTTTTAAGTATAACTTTTTTCATTAGATGATGAATTAATCTGTGAAATACCAATCGCCAATATGGGTGAAGAAATACTTGGGTACAATTTCACCATCAGTTTTAATTTCTTTACGATAAGCCATTATTTTATCAAGGCGATAGAGGAATATATAAGGAGATTTCTCGTAAATTAATTTGTGGATATCTCTACCAATATCACCCTTTCGGACACCTGACGCACGGTTGAAGCTTTTGAGATATGCAGTTAAAACCGGATCACTAAAATTGGATATATTCATACCATCACCATCAGTAAATAGCGGAGCTATGTTACTTCCATATCCCAACTCATAATATTGAAACGCAAGGTCATAGTCCCCTTTTGCAAGAGCTTTATCAAAGTCAATTGCAGGAAGGCGAACTGGCTTAACTTCAATTTTCAGGCGTTTCAGATCTTTTATTAATTGATTAATCACCAATTCTTCTGGACTGCCTTGGAAAACTCGTCCCATGTTATAAATCAATTTCAAGTTTAATGCTGTTCCCTCAAATTGTCGACGATTGTTCTTAATTATGCACCCATTCTTGCTGAGCATTTTATCCGCCTCTTGAGGTTCATACTGTCTTGGAGAAATAGTTGCATCTCCCATTCCCCACAGCGGGTTAAATGGTCCCGAAATTCTTTTAGCGATCTGTTCCTCACTTCCAGCATTAGAATATTTCGCATAGTGATCACTAATTGCACTTTGAATATTTACCCCCATAGTAAGAGCTTGCCGAACCTCCTCATTAGCCAGATATTGCTTTTCACAATTGATTGCTATTGCATACCAAGAATTGGAGCTATACGATTCAAAAGTTAAATGTTCATTTGCGCTCTCATATAAATTGTCATAATTTTGTGGTGAATTTGGTACACTAATAAGCAAATCTAGTGTTTCCCAATCCTCTTGCCTATTTTCAACTGCAATCTTGGTAATTACAGATGATAGTATGCGTTCTACATAAATATTCACAGACGAAATATTGGAAAAGGGACCCCATTTATAATAGTAGTCATTTCTGGAAAAGCTGTACTGATTGTCTCCAGCGTGGGAATTTGGATCGTACTGAAAAGGACCACTGCCCATAGGATTTCTTGCGAACTCACTATTTTTGGCGAGGTGATTTGAATGTAGCTTATGCTTAGGTAAAATTTGGACTAATGGTAGTATGTACTGAACGATCCTTAAATTCTTTTGATCAACATAGAACTGTAAGGTTGTTGAATTTATAACTTTAATTTTTTTTATAAGTTTGAGCCAAGGTCGCAAGCTATGTTGTGTGATATCTGAATTGTAAACATCAAAAGAAAACTTTACATCTTCGGCAGAAAGTGGTTTGCCATCAGGCCACCGTGCGCCAGGTCGAATCTCAATCTCCCAGTTGAAATCACCTTCCGTTGAACCTGAAGTTCTAATCATTGCCCCAAATGAGGATGGTGATATGTTTTCAACTAAATCTGATGCTTCAGATATATCTTTATTCCACGTCCAGAGACGACTATACATCAATTCATTCGCTTGTACACCTTCAAGGTAATAGCTTCCATGAATTGGATTAATTTGTCTTGGCTCAAAATATGGGATACTGTAAAAGAGTTCATATTTTTTTGATGATTGACATATTCCTTGCGTAGATATCGAAAATATTGTTAGAGTTAATAGAAAGTTTATGTAGAATTTACCTTTGTCACTAGCCATGTTTGCTCCATAGTCTTTCTATGTATTAATTGTCTTTTTGGGATTGGATTTAGCATTTAATATCTGCTGGGTAAATAGGTTTGCAATGTGTGACAATGCCACAATCGGTGGAAATCTACCTACTATATCTTGCAGAAAGCCATTGCAATTTGGTAACCGACTTCCATGCCAGCGAAGTGTACCGTAAAGCGAGATCAGAAATCCTGGACGATTGCGATGCCAAGAGCTATTAGAGTGAGCTACATTAAATCCTAAAAGTTCAGAAATATTTTGAATTTGAGTCTTGTACTCTAAACTCAGCGGTGAAAGATTCAAATCTTGAATAAAACCACTTACTACTGTTGGATACTTATCAAGCAATGATGGGGTGTTCAGAAGTTGATCAATTATCTCTTTCGTCATCGTCAAAGTTTCAGGATCTTTGTGTTCAGCAAAATAATGCATGATTCTATTGGCAATATTGTCATCCTCATAAATTAAGTGAGCTAATTCAGTTGGGATTGTGAAATTTGGGATGTTAGAATAAAGGGCATTTAGAAAGAACATCCAGTCTAAGCTGTATGGTTTTCTCTGATGATCCTTTACCATCAAAGAAAGCAGATTCGCATTCGAAACGAGAATATCACGACTCGATGACCATAAGTTGATGATCTTTTGGGACTGATCAAAACTGTCGTACTGTCTTGCAAGATTCATAATAGTTATTAATCGAAAGGAAATTGAATCCGAAAATATTGAAGTATCTTGAAAGCTTCTCTCTAATGTTTCTATACCTAGTTGGTAATGCGAGAGCGACGCTAATTTGAATAACATACTATTGAAGTATTTAAACTCGCTCTCCTCGGGAAAAATATCGGCTGATAAAATATCTTGTAGCCTTCGTAATAGTTCAGTATAATTAGTATCCGCATACATTTTTTCTAATTCAATTTGTAGAGCAAGCGAAGGTATTTGGTTTTGGTTAGAAAGAATTTCCCTACCTGGACCAAGTTTTAGAAACGTATTGTCATAAATTGAATTATCCGAACGATTCAAGTAATAACTGTCTAAAATTGAAATTATTTCTGAATAATTTATATCCTGAATTCTGTCAAAAATGGATCTTCCAATATTATATCCATATATTTCACTCGCATCGATCCCCCGCCAGATAAGCATTTCATCTTGATGATCTATATTTTGGTAATTAATGGGGAATTTCTCTCCATGTGCCAAATCAGATGAGCCTTCATAGATATCCAATTGCATATGTGCGAGGATTTGGGAGGTAACTTGAAATATTTCTCCCTGATACAAATGAGCAAGTCCCAAAAGAGTTCTATACTCAGCGGGCATAGTATCCAATGAAACATGGTTATCGGAGTATATAAATTCTGAATAATTTTGCTGCTGATCTGGATTAAATACGACAGATTCAAGAGCATAATTAAAATCTAATGACCGGATATTTTTGATCTGATCTTGTGCAACAGGTTGATCTCCGCCACAGCAAGATAGCAGAATCATAAACATGCAGATCTGAAAAATCCGAATTAGATAATCTCTCGCTATGGCCATGGGCTTGTATTCCTTAATTGGTCTAATTCTGTCTGTAAGGATGGAAAACCTACCATTTTAGGTTTTGATTGATATCTCTCTAAATTGTCTACCGTTTCTTCGTATAATTTTTCTCTGTACCTCTTCGCATTGGCGGTATTACCCCCCCCTTCGCTCTCTCTGGGATCAGTGCTCCAAAATTCATGAATTAATAGTCGACAGAGCAACAATTCTTTTTTTCTCTGCGCTTGAGCTCCGTTACCTTGGAGCAACTGAATTAATTTGTCAAATTCCCCTGCTTGTTGTTTACCAACTTTATAATATTTCAGATAACTTGAATTATTTTCTTGATCTCCTTTTGCAAGCAGCAAACAGATTTCTAGCATGTTCAACCTAATGTACGGATCAATTTTGGGATCAAATCCATCGATTATGGCAGTCGTCTCCCCAGAGGTGATATTTTGATAATATTTCAAAGCAGCTTCATAATCTTTCAATTCATCTTTGCACACTTCGGCAGCTTTTTTATTGAAAGTTCCATAGCAGTCTGTCTGAATTGATATTTCATTAACTTTTTCAAGAAACAATTTCCACGAGTGGTTCACAAACAAAGCCTCAGCCTCAGAACAGTGTGGTTTCCGAGTGAGATCAAGAATTTCATTCGATTTTGTGATGAATTTGTAAATGGAGTCTGGTTCAACAAAACTACCTGAATATCGAACAAAGGTATATTCTCCAAAATCGGGAAGTTCATCATCATAGCCTCCAAGTACTCCAGTTTCAATCGCCACCAGAGAATTATTTATGGTATGCCGGTAAATCGATAAGCGAACACCATCATCTACTATTACAGTTATTCTAGGTTTAGGCTGTATATTCAGAGGAGTGAATATTTCACTATTTATGGCTCTAGCTAGTGAAATGGGTACTTCCTTCTTGAACGCTTTACCCGAAGGTGTAGTGGCTGTAATAATTAATTTTGGATCTAGATTTTTCTCATAGTATTCAAAGGTATGACTGCCTTTGTCTTGACTATTCAGGATATATTTTTGATGGGATGGAACAATCTCCATTTCCCCACTAACCGGCAACCCTGAGCCTGCCCATCTTAGCGTGAAATGAAGCTTAATGGGACGTGGATCAAGAAAAATGATACCTAAGTTCGGGTTTATGTATTGCTTGGACTCAGAGCTTCCGAAATATTCTTGACCTTGTGGTCGAACTTCAATATTTAACCACATAGGTCTTTGGGAGGGGAAAATGTTTGCTCGACCATTATCATCGGTTAAAGTTTCCAGATTTCCATTCACCAGAACTGAGACATTAGGGATTGGAATTTCTGTCCTTTTATCTCTGACATAGAAAAATGCTTCAAGACGAGGCATCGCTACTTCAGTAATTTCATCTAGCCTATTTGTGTACTGTTTGAGTTCAATCGATTCATAAGTAGATTTCTTAAAATTAAAAGTAATCTGATTGATTTTATCCACTATTCTATAGCGAAATATTCCCATCGCATCTGTAGTGTCTATCTGACCTGTTGAACTCGTTACCTTGACGCCAGCTATTGGAATATTCCCGAAATTAGTCGGTTGAAACACTCTAAATTCTACCCACGGTTGCTTTGTTAAGATATGCTCAATTATCTTACCATTAGTATCAAACACGAATTGTAACATTGATTCTTCATAAAGCCCATTTTCTGAAGTAATGGTTAATTTATATTCTTGTCCTTCATTATCGGGTTTTAAATCGAGCACTCCGTTTTCACCAACTTGACCGAAATCTTCATTTTCTGATTTCACGTTCACCTGTATTGCTGGCTCACCAGTCTGAGATACAAGTACTACCTTGGCGTACAGGTTCTCAAGTTCTATATTTTGACGGTGGATCCCAAATTCTCTACCAATGGATAAATGTTTAGTGGCATATCTATTGGCACTCACTTTTACATCTATTGTTGTAAGATCATCCTTGTCAAAAGTATATCTATATCTCCCATTTCGCAGACTTCCTGAAACAGGTTCCCCATCAATCTCAATTACAGGGTAGGATATTACACCTTGAGACTCAGCGTCTATAATAATGAAATCAATTGCGGCAACTGGATCGAGATATATGGTTTTTGTATCTCCGTTATTTGTGTCATTTATAGTCAGAGACAGTTGTTTTTCTCTATAGTGCCCAGTAGGATCAGTAATTGTAATTTGATAAGTATCCAGCCGCGGGAATAGTAGCTTTGTAAGTCCACCTGTATTAGTAGAACTTGCCTGAACATCACCACCTAAAAAGGTCAATGAATTGATTGTTTCACCCGTCGCAGTGTCTAAACAATTGACATACAGGTGTATTGTTTCAACCTGCAATACAATAGTTCGCATAACTCTCCCCAAAGGAATGGACTTCATTTTTGAGGATCTGCCTTCTGTTGTCTCAATGCCAACACTTATACTTGTGTTTAACTCCTCATTAAAGTAATGGTAAGCGATAGTCCCAGTTGTATCAGTCTTCTCATAACTAACACCATTGATTTTGATATTCTGATCTGGAAGTGGCACATCTCCTTCAAGCGCTCTTATAATGATGCTAAAGGTGCGTTTCATCGCCACTGTGACAGTATCCGGTGTTCTCGTAGAAATAGTTGTAACAACCTTATCTAGAACGACATAATCCGGCGATTGAAATAACCAGTTAATACTCTCACCAATAAATGGTCCAGATTCTTCATTGGGAGTAATTTTAAGGTCAAGTTTCCCTAGAATTGATGTGGTACCCGAAAACAAGCTGTCAGATGAGGTCACTAGGACACCAGCGATGCCTTCCTTCGAATCAGAAGAAATACAATCAAATTCATAATTTATATCATGCAATGGAATTGCCCTCAGGGACCTTGTACTTGGTATATTTTCATACTTATACTGATTTATACCATCATCGGTATAGACCCTAGCCCCTACGAGTCGATAGCTGAATGTGATACGCTTGAAATCCTTATGAAAAATGAAAAATTCTGATTTACCGGCGGAATTAGTTGTTCCAAGTAGCTCTTTCTGGTTTGATCCATTTATTCCGTAAATTTGTATTCCCTCAATTTTTGGAGAAGTAAAGATTATTTTTTTGCGGGTCGGAATTAAGGAGATTTTTCTTGAAATTATTTTTTGATATTTCAAAGCATTATTTAGTTCATTAATACTTATTTGAGCTACACTTTCTGATGTACCATCTTCATGTTGAACAACAACTGTCAGACCTACTACCCTGTCAATTTTTAAGTCAAATTTTGCCTTCCCATTTTTATCAGCTCTCGCTGCATAGATTGGAACTTTCAAATTTGAGGAGGGTGAAATCAAAAAACGGTAACTGGGTGTATTGTACTTATCAGATATAATGATGCTTACTGAGTCGTCTTTCGTACAACCCTCACAAGCGATAAGCATTGATATGATTATCAGAGCTAGAAATAGAATATAAGATATCTTATTCGGACTTGATTCCATCATATTCATCTATTACCTTTTCAATTCCAGCCCAATATTTTCAGTCAGCATTTCAGATCGAGCGTGTAGAATAGTTCGCAGTATTTTTTCAACATATCTCAGTTTTTGGGAGTGCTTAAATCTCCTGGTAGGTTTATAGTTTCATTCCCCTCAAGTATAGGCATATCATCATCATCTTTTTTCCGAACTAAATAAATAGGAACCTTGAGTGAAATAATTTCATTCGTAAGTGGTTTGATATTAGTTGTATTACTCTCATACTCTGGTGGCTTATCAAAAAGGATGACATAGGAAATATTCGCAAATTGTTTGGATTGTAATTGGAAAAAACCTGATGAATCAGTTTTTGTAGTTTGCATGATTGCGGGTGATGTTGATACATTGCAATTCGGGACTCCTAGGTAGGAGTAATCATCTAATACCACACCTGTTATTGTTGTCACGCGTTGACTTAAAATTATTTCTCTTGTTTTTTTCCCAGAAAAGGGGTTAATCCATTCCTGTTTATTGAAATAATTGTCGGTCTCCACACTAACCAGAAAGCTATCTCCAGGAATTTCGGATAGATTGAAGCTTAATTTACCATCAGCATCCGTTCTCATATTGTCGATTAAAATATCTTCTCCATTATCATCTAATATTAACGGTTTGATATCCGCAATTGGGGTCTCGTCATCTTCAGTTAAAGTTATTGTGAATGTAGTGGAACAATTCCAAAGAAGAATCGCGACGCTCACTATTTGAAAAACTAATTTACTTCTCATATCATTCACTCTCTTCAATAAGTATTCTGAATCCTAAGCCCAAAGCAGCAAGCTCTCCGTTGTATCTAAATTCACCTGCCAGGTTTGATTTTAGCAGCTCTGCCTCATGCCAATAGCCACCACCTCTAAGATCTCTTACTGGATCACCAATTATTCTACCTTCACTCAAATCTATTGAACTCAGATCAACTATATGCGAGCCACTTCCACACCACTCTAAAATATTGCCAGCCAGGTCATACACACCAAATGAGCTTGAGTTATCGTATGTCCCGTTTTTCCCATTATAATAGGTGACAGGAGTCAGAGAGTTGTCCCAAAAATCGCCACTGTTAATAAAGTTGGCAAATTCACCACTAATTACATTTGAACCCCACGGAAAATCATATTCCCATGAGTTATTATCAGAGAACACGTTCTTTAGGGCTGCATATTCCCATTCAGGTTCCGAGGGCAATCTGATTTCATACCCCGTTGTTATTGAGAACTGATCGCAAAGCACGACTGCATCCACCCAACTGATTGAGTCTGTTGGAAAGATACGCTCTTCGGATAAAAGTGGATTAGTTAAAGATGTATCGATAAATGCAAAATCTTCCACGTATTCAATAGATGAAAGGTAAAACGAATCTATCCATTGAGATGTTGCTTCAAGAAAGCCTCCCTCGATAAGTTCATAGTTGTGAAACGGGAACACATTTCCTAATATTTGATTCGAAAATGCACCGTTTATTTCACCTTTTGCCAAGACGATAAATTTTGATTCTGCTACGTTCTGAATATCAACCACATGACAGCTTTCCAAATCCTTATCAATCATGTGATTCATAGTTGAGACTATTCCAGTATCTATTACTCCCCAGTTCTCGAGAGCTAAATCATATTTGTATACAATAATTGTATCAATATATGTATCCAGCGAGCTGGATTCTATGTAGATGCGTGTAGTGTGGCTATTCTGAGGTCGAGTCCACTTAATCTTCGGCCGTTGCAGATTGAGAGAGATGTTTTCTAAAGTGGAGCCTGCACGTGAATACCTTCTTTGGGAACCCTTATCCGAAAAAGGCCAAATGGAATAATGGTACAACGCATTTGGCATCAAGCCATGAGCGGAATGGTTAATATCTATCCCGTTAAAGATAATCACTGGAGTAAAACTTGAGTCTATATAAAAAGTATCCGCAACCGTAAATGAAGTATCCAACTGATCAAGACTATCGTATCGAAATAGCTCATATCCATCAGCAAATGTCTCGATATTCCACGACAAATAAAGTTGAAAATCATTTAATTGTAGAACTTGAAATACTTCAGGTACACCAATTTCAAAAGGGATGCCTTCATCTGTGTAATAAGAATATGCTGCGAGGTCATCAGAAAATACTGTAACACGATAATAGTTTGTATTGTTGAATAGACCACTATCAATATATGAATACTCTATTGTGTCCTGAGTTGAATTCAATCGAAAAGGTAATTTGTCTTCGCTTACAATTATTTGACGTGCATTTGGGATATCATACATAAGATCTGAAAAATCATCATTAGTTAGTGTAATTTGACTATCTAAGGCAAACGTTTCAATTTGAAATGAGGTGATTAATGATTGAGAATCGGTTGAAATTAACCAGCTGACTGTAAGAGAGAATGCATCGGTTTGATCAATTTTTAGATAGACCGGCTTCGGAATCTCTGTTTTTTTTGTGGTTATGTATTCGGGTTCATTGAGACATGACAGAAGTATTGTGGTAGCTAAAACAATTGTCCATACCGCCAAACATTGCTTCCTACACCTCAAAATATCACCAAGTAACAGTTACTACATTAATAGTCCAAATCATTGATCCAGTTATCAATGCGGCATAAAATTGTGGTCTTAACTTGCTCAGTCGAGTCTCAGATTTTGACAATTTTGATTCCAATGCATACCAATCAGCTTCTTGAGAATCGAGATATTCTTCCTTTAAATAATTATAGTGAGTTACCTCGTTGCTGTATTGTATATAGGAAAATATGGCCGCGACACTCGATAACGCTGTGGCAGAGAAGAAACCAAGAGCCTGTCTCTGTTTATTTAAATAATATTGACCTGAACCAGGGAGCAATATGGACATCCTCCTGGCATAATTCGGATCACTCTTTTTTAAATAGATATCAAGTGTATTTAATTCCGAACTCCTTGGGTTAAAATCATCGACGACTTCATGAGCGATTAAATGGGGTAAAAGAGGAACGGTGTAAAAGTCTTTCTCTACAGAGATAAAATATTTACCAACTGATTCTACAGAAAAGATTGCATTCGAAGAATTGTCGCTATATTTGTATTTTATAGGACTCGGCAAAAAAAGGAGTCTTCGCCGAATAGTAATCCGAGGCGCTTTTCCAAGTCCTTTCCCGCCAAATCTAATCTCTTTTTTAGTTACAGCATCCCTGACATTTATTTTTAAAGTGCCTACTAGAGGGGTAAAAACATCTAAATCAATTTTTTCTCGTGTGGTTGGCACAATATTCATAGAAAATGCTTCACCAGGGATACGCCTTGACTGAGGTCTAAATTTAGCCCGTTTAATCGTGACATTTTGAGAAAGGAATCGAGGAATTTTATTATAAACAAACTGATTATTATCTATAGAGGTAGGTTCAATTCGAACATCATTGATAAAAGTAGAAATTTTACTTTTATCTTGGGCTTTTACTATCAGTTCGCGATAAAAATATTCATCAAGTATTTTATCAACCAGGTTACCTATTGAGGATTCTATATCACTACCGGCTATATCTAGAGCCGAGCTAGAGATTATGCCACCTTGACTTCTCTTTGCAGATCCTATTTCTAGGTGCATATCATAAAGATTTATATTTGTCTGATCTATGCTCAGAAATACATCAAGATCATGCTTTTCGACATCCTTTTTATCTTCTCCAAGTTCATCAAATCCTTTTGATCCTGATTTATATTGCTGATATTTTTTATAATCAATTGGCCATTTTTGTTTTTCAACCACTAAGAACTGATCCGAATGCTTTGCTAGATTTCTTTCAAGTTCTGCATGCAATTCGTCATTATCAATTTCTCTAGAGGCAGGATTTGCTTCGTTTAAAATAGCCCAAGTTTTTCGAGGCTGAAATTCTACAGTATGAATGGGTAAACTTATCTTTGGTAATTCTTCGAGTAGTTCAAAATAATCATCTGAAAAAACCCAATTTTTCCAGGCTTCGTCAGGGAGTAAACTTTCGGAATAAATGTCAAAAGATATGTTTAAGCTAATATTTTGATCGTAGGGCTCCGAATTTCGAGGATCTATTGCGATGCTAAACTCAGCCATACCCCTGGTATCCAATTTGATCGTGCTAGGATGTTCGAGAACGCCACCCCTACTCGATATTCTTATCTTTACTCTAGAAAGATCATATTTCTTCTGGTTACGACATTTCAGTTTGACCCCTACAACATCATCTCGGGCGATAGTGACATTGTGTAAATCA